>LXOW01095046.1_pt1 | contig 17281 bp, 16 predicted proteins | sample 1368591 | NCBI WGS metagenome assembly LXOW01 (sample SAMN04884650, study PRJNA319009) | bovine gut metagenome | isolation source: Cow rumen | host: Bos taurus | place: Italy: Legnaro (PD) | collected 2014-07-09 | reverse complement strand
CCATCTCGAAGTGGTCCTACCAGATTCGGCATGCCGAGGATGTGGCGTGGGCCGTCAGCCGTGCCTTCTATATTGCCCGTACAGGTCGTCCAGGTCCTGTGGTGCTCGACTTCCCGCGCAATGCCCAGGTAGAGGAGATAGATTGGGAACCGAAGAAGGTAGACTTCGTGCGTTCATACGTGCCTTATCCTAAACTCGACGACGAGGCTGTGCGTCAGGCTGCCGAACTCATCAACAATGCCAAGCGCCCGTTGGCCTTGGTAGGGCAGGGCGTGGAGTTAGGCAATGCCCAGGAGGAGCTGAAGGCATTCCTGGAGAAGACCGATATTCCAGCAGGTCGCACCATGTTAGGCCTGAGTGCGCTGCCGTCTGACCATCCGCTGAACGTCGGCATGTTGGGTATGCATGGCAACTATGCCGTTAACCTGAAGGAGCAGGAGTGCGACGTGCTCATTGCCATCGGCATGCGCTTCTCTGACCGTGTGACGGGTAATGTGAAGACATATGCCAAGCAGGCAAAGATTATCCATCTGGACATTGACCGCTCGGAGATAGACAAGAACGTGAAGACCGACATTGCCGTAGTGGCCGACTGTAAGGAGTCGCTGCCTGCCCTGACGGCACTCGTCAACAAGAATGACCACAAGGCGTGGCGCGAGTCGTTTCGCGAACTGGACGAAAAGGAGCGCGAGAAGGTTATCGAGCCTGCCATCCATCCTACGGAAGGCCCGCTGCTGATGGGCGAGGTGGTGAACGCCGTGGCAGAACAGGCTGCCGACGATGCCGTGTTGGTAACTGACGTAGGCCAGAACCAGCTCTTCGCCACACGCTACTTTAAATATCACCACAAGCGTAGCATCTGTACCAGTGGTGGACTGGGCACGATGGGCTATGGTATGCCAGCAGCCATCGGCGCCACTTTTGCTGCCCCCCAGCGACAGGTGTGCTGCTTCATGGGCGACGGCGGCTTCCAGATGTGTATCGAGGAGCTAGGCACCATTATGGAACAGAAGGCCCCAGTGAAGATGATTCTGATGAACAACCACTATTTGGGCAATGTGCGCCAGTGGCAGGACATGTTCTGGATGCGCCGCAAGTCGTTTACCAAGATGATGAATCCCTGCTACGAACTGATTGCCCAGGGCTACGGCATCCCCTATCTGGCTGTTACCGATCGTCAGCAATTGGCTGCCGCTGTGGAAAAGATGCTAAAGACCGACAGTCCCTTCATTCTGGAGTGTGCTATCAAGGAAGACGATGATGTGCTGCCCATGACTCCGCCAGGCATGAACGTCAATGACATGATGCTGGAAATTTGACGCTTCGCTAATGAATAGTGAATAATGAATAGTGAATAATGGAACAGAATAAATTATACACCTTGCTGGTCTATTCAGAGAACGTGGCTGGTATCTTGAACCAGATTACTGCCGTGTTTACCCGCAGACAGGTAAACATTGAGAGTCTTAATGTGTCGGCATCGAGCATAGAAGGCGTGCATAAGTATACTATCACTGCCTGGAGCGACGAAGACCAGATACAGAAGATTACGCGCCAGATAGAGAAAAAGATTGATGTCGTCAAGGCCAACTACTTCACCGACGACCAGCTCTTTATCCGCGAGTCGGGACTCTATAAGCTGTCGACGCAGAAGGTGCTGGAGAATCCTGACATCTCGCGCACCATCCGCCGCCACGATGCCAGCATCATGGAGGTAAACCCCACTTATACCGTGGTGATGAAGAACGGCAAGACGGAGGACATCCTCAACCTCTACGAAGCGCTGAACGACTTTGACTGCGTGCTCCAGTATACCCGTTCGGGCCGCATCGCCGTTACCCGCGCCAAGCAAGAACAAGTCAGTGATTTCTTAGCTGAAAGAGAAAACTCTAAATGAAAGAAAACTCATTCCTTTCATTTACTTAGGAAATGATGATGGATAAAGTAGGAAAATATTCGTTTCTGGCAGAACCCTTCCATTGCGACTTCAGCGGCAGGCTGTTCATGGGCCACATGGGCAACCACATGTTGAATGCTGCCGACTTCCACTCGACCGACCGCGGCTTTGGCATGAAGCGCCTCATGACCATCCACCGCTCGTGGGTGCTCTCCCGTCTGGCCATTGAGATGACGGAGATGCCCACGCAGTACACCAAATTTAATGTCGAGACGTGGGTGGAGTCGGCCATGCGTTACTTCACCAGCCGTAACTTCGCCGTCACGGGCTATGATGACAATTCTCTCACCTCTGACCACTCACCTCTCACTCCTAAGGTCTATGGCTACGGCCGCTCCATCTGGGCTATGATAGACACTGAGACGCGCCAACCTACCGACATCTTTAGCATCGACAACGGTGCCATCAGCAACTGGATAGTCGCCGACAAGCCCTGTCCCATCGACAAAGGAGGCCGCGTCAAGATGTCAGACAATGCCGAATTTGTCCGCACTATCGACACCCATTATAATGATGTCGATATCAACGGCCACATCAACTCCGTCAAGTACATCGAGCACGTCATCGACCTCTGGCCGCTTGACTGGTATCGCACCCATGCCATTCGCCGCTTCGAGATAGCTTACGTTGCTGAGGCTCATGCCGGTGACCAGCTCTCGTTTTATATGGAACAGGAATCCGACAGCGACATTTACAACGTCCGCATTGTCCGTTCCTCTGATGGCATTGATTGTTGCCGCTGCAAGATCATCTTTTCTGACATCATTCCCCCTCAATAGTATTACGATGAAAAACCTAACAAAACCAATAACTCTCTGGCTGGGCGCTCTGATTGTGGTGGCTACAGCTTTACTTGTCTTTGAAGCAGACCTATTTTGGAAAATTCAGCAGCATAACGTTTTTCTCAACACATCAGAGTTTTTCCAGCAGACGATGGCAATGCCTGGTGGTTTCTGTTCTATCTGGCATCATTCTTTACCCAGCATTCCTATCATCCCTGGGTGGGCGTGATACTGCTTTGTGGCTGGTGGCTTCTGCTGATGTGGCTTGTACAACGGGCATTCAATATCCCTGGGAAATGGACGGTATTGACGCTAATGCCTGTGGCTATTCTTTTAGTGGCCAACATGGATATGGGCTACTGGGTATACTTCATCAAACAGCCTGGTTACTTCTATGTGGCAACTATCGGAACGACGGTAGCAACGGCCTTAGTCTGGGCATATAGGGTGCTGAATGAAGGTGATAAGCAATCTTTTGTATCTCATCTTTCATTTCAATATCTCTTCCCTGTCATCACTTGCATTGTGGGCTACCCGTTGTTTGGCGTATACGCTCTGGCAGCAACAGCTCTGATGGCTGTCTTGTCGTGGCGCATATCAAGCCAACCGACATCCGTAACCAACAAACTCGTAACAAGTATTGTAGCGTTGTTGAGCATGATTGCCGTACCGCTACTCTGCTATCGCTATGTTTACTACGGAACAACCTCACAGACATCTATCGGGTGGCTATCCCGTCGTTTGTCATTGCCGAGAGTTACCCTCAGTACTATATTCCCTTTTATGCCCTGGCCCTCTGTTTCTTGTTGATGGCCATTACCTATCGCAAAGAGCAGACAGAGCCGATAGCTGTGCAACCACAGAAAAAGCAGAAGTCTCAGAAAACTCAGAAATCCAAGGGTGGGCAGATAATACCTTATCTTCTGCCTTGTGCTACACTTCTCTTTATGGCTGGTTGCGTCTATCATTTCTGGTACAAGGATGCCAACTTCCATCACGAACTGAGGATGCAGCGCTGCGTGGAGCAGGCCGACTGGGAAGGTGTCATCAAGGAGGGTGCTAAACAAAAGGATGAACCTACCAGAGCAATCGTGATGATGCACAACTTAGCCTTGAGTCGTCTCGGACGACAGTGTCAGGAGATGTACCAATTCCCCAAGGGTTCCAAGAAAGCAGACACACCGCTGCCTGTCGCTATGTATCATGTAGCAGGCCGCTTGATACTTTACCAATACGGTGCTATGAACGAGTGTCACCGTATCTGTATGGAAGAAGGTGTGGAATATGGCTGGAACGTGGAACAACTGAAATACATGGCCCGCTGTGCCATCTTCAACAAGGAGACGCAGGCTGCCAGGAAATTCCTCGACATCCTCCGTCAGACAAGCTATTACGGCGACTGGGCCGATCACATGGAGACTTTGCTAAACGATCCTAAACAATTGGCCAATGACAGCGAGACGGGGCCTATTACCCACATGCTGCACTATTCCGATAGGCTCGATGCCGTCAATGGCTATGTGGAGAAGTTCCTGATGAACAACCTGGCCAAGCAGGATGCCGACGACCTCTACTTCCAGGAGCAGGCTGTCCTGGCCGCCATGTGGACCAGAAACCCCGACCTCTTCTGGCCCCGCTTCGAACAATACGTGAAACTGCACGGCGAAGACAAGATGCCGCCTCGCATCTTCCAGGAGGCCGCCTGGCTCTTTGCCAACATGCAACGTCAGGAAGGACTTGACGAGTGGGAACTCGAGCCGGGCGTCAAGGAGAGTCTCAATGGTTTCATGAGGCAGATGCAGAATTTCCGGAAAGCTCCCAGCGCCAGTGGCAGAAACTCCCTGTTGGCCTATTTCGGCACGACCTACTATTTCGAATACTTCTTCCTGAAAAACAATACTTACTATTGATTGCGGCCTGAAAAGCGGCCTACGGCCTAAATAATAAAAGTTGTGGGCTAAAGCCCCAAATAAGAAATAACAAATAATAAAGAGATGAGTCACAGGTTACATAGAAGACAACCGGAAGGTTTATTCATTATTATTTATTCATTATTATTTAGCATGATGCTCGCATCATGCGGCAAACCCAAGATACCTCAGAATTTTTGGGAGAAGGATGAGTTTCCGACTATCTATCCAGACTATGTCAATGTGACGATACCTGTCAACATTGCCCCGCTGACTTTCCAAATTGACGGTAAAGCCGATGATGTGGTGGTTCGTCTGAAGGCAGGTGAAAACGAGGTCATTTGTGGAGGCCTCAAGATACAGCCTGATGCCGAAGACTGGAAGCAACTGGTCGAAACGGCTAAGGGTGGTTCTGTCAGCGTCGAGGTCTTTGTAGAGGACAATGACAACTGGACGCGCTACAAACCCTTCAACATCTATGTCTCGCCAGATTCTATCGACCCTTATATCAGTTACCGACTTATTCCTCCCTCGTATGTCACCTACGAGGAACTTACCATTAACCAGCGCTGTCTGGAAAACTATGACGAGCGTGTCATCTATGACAATATGATATGTTCGGAAGGTTCGCAAGGCCAGTGTGTCAATTGTCACAACTATCAGCAATACAACCCTGCAAGAATGCAGTTTCATGCCCGCCAGAACATGGGCGGAACTGTTGTTGCCTATGACGGCACCATCAAGAAGATTGGCATGAAGAATGATTCCATCTTGTCAGCAGGCGTCTATCCCACGTGGCATCCTTGGCTTAAACTTATTGTTTATTCCACTAATAAAACAGGGCAGATATTCCATAGTGTCAATCCTAACAAAATTGAAGTGTTCGACTCAGAGAGCGATCTCATAGCCTACGATGTGGAGAAGAACGAAGTGACTAATATCGAGAACAGTCCTTCCGAGATGGAGTGCTACCCTTTCTGGTCACCAGACGGCAAGACGCTCTACTACTGCAGCGCTCACTTTGAGTATACTGACACGGTTACTGACAAAGGTAAGGAATTCATAACGCGAACTCAGGAGGCGAAATATAATCTCTACAAAAAAAGTTTCTCCCCCAGAAACCATGCAGTTCGGACCGCGTGAACTGGTCTTTGCTGCCGACTCCATCGACAAAAGTGCCACGCTGCCACGTATCTCGCCAGACGGCCGCTACCTGATGTTCACCCTTGCTAAATATGGCGTATTCCATATCTGGCACCACGATGCCGATCTCTGGATGCTTGATTTGCAGACTGGTAAGGTTAGAAACATGGAGGAGATTAACTCGCCTGACACAGAGAGCTACCATTCCTGGTCGAGCAATGGTCGCTGGGTGGTGTTCAGTAGTCGGCGCTACGACGGTAACTATACTCGCCCCTATATTGCCCATATCGATGCTAATGGGCACGGAAGTAAGCCCTTTGAATTGCCTTGTGCCAATCCCGACTATCACCGCCAGCTGCTGAAAAGCTACAACATTCCGGAGTTTATGCATGGCCCTGTCACCATCAGCCCCCAGCAGTTTGCCGACGTTCTCCGACAAGAGGCAGAACCTGTGAAATACATTAAGGCATTGCAGAAAAAATAAAAGGCATACATTAAAAAACTAACTAGTTCAAATATTCAACTATTCTAATGAAAACCTTATTCCACTCAGTCCTTGCGACTTGTATGGCTTGCCTGACGGCGATGCCCGTTGTAGCGCAGAACCCCATCATCTGCGACCGTTACACGCCAGACCCGGCACCTTACGTGCACGGTGACACCCTTTACCTCTTTGTCGACCACGACGAGAACGAAACGTTAAATGGCTATTTCACCATGAAAGACTGGTTGCTCTACAGCACGGTCGATATGGTGAACTGGACTTACCGCGGCACGCCACTGACGTCAGCCATCTTCTCAACCTGGGCTAAACAGGACAATGACTGCTGGGCCAGCCAGTGTATTGAACGAAACGGCAAGTGGTATTGGTATGTCACTGCCACCATCAAGGGCGAAGCCTATCCTGGCATCGGCGTAGCAGTGGCTGACAATCCTGCAGGTCCCTATACAGACCCCATCAAAAAGCCATTGGTCAGAGGATGGTTCAAGATAGACCCCTCCGTGTTAATCGATGACGATGGGCAGGCCTATCTCTTCTATGGCAACAACATGCTGTGGTATGCCAAGCTGACCAGCTCTATGACCGCCATTACTGGTGGCGAAAAGGAAGTGACAACGAAGAGCGAGACAGCCTTCGGCCCCTATAAGGGCTATAACGACGACGGTTCGCCAAAGACCAACTTCGAAGAGGCCTCGTGGATATACAAGAATAACGGCAAGTATTATCTGGAGTATGCGGCTGGCGGCGTGCCTGAACACTGGGCTTACTCCACAGCCGACAAAATCACAGGTCCGTGGACTTATCAGGGTAAGATACTGGGACAGGCCGAGAACAGCTTTACCATTCATGGCGGCAGCGTGGAGTTCAAGGGCCATCACTATATGTTCTACCACAACGGCAAACTGCCGAACGGTGGCGGCTACAAGCGCTCAACGTGTGTGGAAGAATTCACTCCCAACGCAGACGGCACCATCCCCTTTATCAACTTCACCAACAAGGGCGTAGACCCCATTCAGACGCTGAACCCCTTCGTCCTGCAGGAGGCCGAGACCATCAACCAGTGTCAGGACATCTCGTGTGAGGGCGACTATAATGGCTGTTATGTCACTCATCTCAGCCGTGGCAATTATATTAAGGTGCGTAACGTAGACTTCGGCGAAAAGGGCGCCAAGTCGTTCAAGGCCCGCATCAAGTCTGAGGGCAACGTCAAGCTGGTCATACGTACTGGCAGCAAGTCGGGAACCGCCAAAGGCACTCTGGCCGTTACTTCCACCAACGGCGAGTGGGTAGAGCTGAGCTGTGAACTCACGGAACCCATTACGGGTGTTCAGGACTTGTTCTTCACTATCCCAAGTCCTGCCTCCACGCAGTTTAAATTCGACAACTGGCAGTTCTTCGAAGAAGCCTCAGGCATCCAGACACCCCATGTCTCTGACGTTCGTGCCAACAGCCAGGCCTATGACTTGCAGGGCAGGAGAGTGTTCTCTACTGCCAGCCTGAAGCCAGGCATTTATGTCATCGGCGGAAAGAAGACCATCGTCAGGTGACAGCAGTCGGAACCGTCGCTAAGTGACGGCGGGCGAGGCCGTTAATAGCCAAGGTCTTCGCCCACCAGTACTACGACATGACGCCCTCTTGGCGAGTTCCTGAGGAAGTGGACGTAGTTGCAGATGGATTCCGGCGAGTTACAGTTGTGGCACACACCATCCATCTGGCAAGGGGTCTTGATGTCGAACCGCGCCGCATTGATGGGTGATGCCGTGCTGCGTGCCCTGGCAAGAGCGGCCTCTACGTTCTGGGCCACTTTGTTTAGCCCGACGACGAAGATGACTTTCTTCGGTCCCCAAGTAATAGCCGCCACGCGGTTGCCGTTGCCGTCGATGTTCACGATGACGCCATCCTCCGAGATGGCATTGGCACTGGTCAGATAGACATCTGCCGAGAAAGCCTTGAGATACATCGCCTGCTTCTCTTCTTGTGTTTCAGCGAGGTCACGGTCGAGCACCTTCAGCGTACCACGGCTCCTAAGATAGTCGGGGATGCCCAGGTCACGGACGGTCATCGTGCCGCCCCACGTCACGCTGCTTCCATCCTCAATGAGTTCGGAAACCTTCTTCACTGCCTCTTCTGCCGTCGCACAATAGAAGCCCTCTATGTGGCGACGCTTCAGGTTCTTGATAATCGTCTGGGCCAGACGCTCATTTCTTTGTTCTTGTGGTGTCATAGTCGTTATGATGTTGTTAGACTCGCCTTTTAAAGTGAGCTCAGTTATACTATATTTTTACCTTTACAGTCTGCACGTTAAACCTAACTTGGTCTCGAAAGTCTTGGCACGTACATGGCTGTTCTGACGCAGGATAAGGTCTTTGTTGTAGTAGTAATTGTAGTGCGTGTGACGCCAGAAGTAGGAGCTTGACAGCGTAATGGACCACTGGCGGGCAAGGTGGAACTCCATGACAGGATTGATGACTAATAGTGCTGCATTGCTGTTGTCGCCCTGTACGTTCAGGTAGTGCAGGTCGGATGTGCCGTCAACGTATGACTGTAGGTTTTTGTCCTCATAGCCCTTCCATGTAAAGATGCGGAAGTACTTGGCATTAAGCAAGAAGCGTCCGAACTTTCCGAAGTCGAGTTGTGTCTTTGACTTGATGCTGAATCCGCTGCCCATGTTATAGTCGCGCTCGATGACGTTGAAATGGTCGCTTTTGGTTCCTCCGAGTAGGATGCCGCTAATGAAGATGCGCTGTTCCAACTTTGACAGGGCACCCATCTGGGGCAGCGAGACGATGAAGCCAGGGCCGAATCCGGCGGCCTCGCTGATGCGGTAGGGCGTCAGCGCGGAACCGTCCTCGATGGGCTTGGCATCGTAGTAGTTGAAATGCTGGTAGATTCCAAACTCGCCTGCCATGTCCTTATCGTCGAGGATAGGTGTACTCCAAAGACGTCCCACAATGTTCAGCGTGTTTACTGCGGGCTGCCCGCCACCAAAGGCAGCATTCGCTTCCAGGTCGAAGAAGTCGTATGGTGTGGTATGCTTGTCACCGTCTACCGATGTGCCGTATGTCAGCGTCATGTTGACGTAAGGAGCATGTACACCGCGGAACAATGCACCGTCGTCGGCCAAATAGCGCCAGCCGAAAGAAAACGATACGTCGACGGGTATCTCATTGAAGTCATGATAACGATAATTCCTGCTCTTTATGCGCCAGGCATCACCGCTGACAATACGATGAATTCCCTGGATGGGATTGACGATGGCAGCAGCAGCCTCACGCCAGAAGCGTTTCCAACCATGATCGCGGTCGTCAAGTATGGTGTGGCTCAGGCGATGGGTCATTTCACCAATGGCTATGCCGCCACAAGTGGTAGCGATAATATCGTTGATAGCTGGTGGCTCCGTCTCACCCAGGAATTCCCACATAGCCGAACCCAGCAGCGAGTAGGGCGCCGACTCCCAGAATGTCAGGCCGTTTGTGCGTGCCGCATTGAAGTAAAGGTTGCCGTGATAGGGATGGGCAAACATGTTGGTAATGAAAAAATCGTTGTCCCACACCATGCCGTCGGTGAAGTTATGTTTCAGCGAGTTCAGAGTTGTTTGGGCGAAGTCTGAGTTCAGCGCCCAGCGGTCAAACAGCTGCACGCCCACATTGATAGCCGTCACCTCGGCAACTGCCTGCCAATAGCTCTTCGATTCTGGCAGTGCCATTGTGGAGTCGGTAAATACCAGCTTTTTACGTTTTTCCTCCCAAGCACGTTTCCATGAGTCATGCTGATTACGCGGCTGGCGATAAGTCAGTCCAAGCTCCAACAGCGGGCGGTTACGGTAGGTCTCGTTACGATCGTAGTAGCGTGTCAGCCCCCAGCCCACAGAGGCAAATGCACCAAACTTCTCGTTGAACTGGTAGTCGGCATTGATGCGGGCTTGCAAAGAATACAGGCGTTCGGGCTTGTCAACAGAGTTTTTGTCAAAGGTCTCCACATGGTAGTAGCCTACGTCGCCACTCAAGCTCCACTTTGGCGACATCTGGAAGTATTGTCCCAGACGGTAGAATATGGCGCCCGAGAACTTTGAGTCGAGACCCATGAAGTGTGTACCTACGCCTACTATGTTATAGGTACTCTTATTACGGTAGCGAACGGCCAGATTTGTCTTCGTCGACGAACCGCCATATAACATGATGTCTATGTCGGTCATCGGGTTGATGTTTACCAGCCCAATCTTATGACCTATCGAGTCGTACGACAGGTTCACCAGTCCTATCTGCCACCCTTTCGGGCGTTTGCGAGCTAGGTTGAACGCGCCAATCTGCACACCGTTCAGAGAGTCGGTATAGTTGACGGCCCCCAACTGCCAGCCACGCATCATGGCCGACGAAACGTTCAAGAGACCCGACAACTGCAAGCCCTTGTCCATGCCCTGTGTGATGTTGCTGACACCACCCACTTGCAGTCCGTTAAATGTGTGTGCCGATGTGGTTGACACGCCGCCAAGCTGGAAACCATGCCCACCGTATGGTGCCACCGATGAAATGACGCCAATCTGCACGCCCTTCACCGTATCCTGCACGCTGACAATGCCTACAGGTAGGTTTTGAGCCTGAACACTTATGGCAGCCACCATGACGGCTGCTATGATTAGCTTTATCCTCATCTTGCCATGTTGTAGATGGCGCGCATGTCGTCTGCCGTCAATACTTCCATGGCGCCGAGGGTGATGGTGCCGCCGCGCGAACACTTGTCCACCATGATGTCTATCTCGGCGTCTGTGATTTCGCGGCCCAGCAGTTCGTGGATGTTGGTGGGCATGCCTATCTTCCGGTAGAAGTCCTCGATGGCGCTGATGCCTTTCTCGGCCGTCTCGTCGGGGTGGGCGAAGTCGTTGGCAACCCCCATCACGTTGACGGCAAACTGTACGAAGCGGCTCAGGTGGCGGTCCTTGACATAGCGGGCCCACGAAGGCCATAATGCGGCCAGTCCGGCTCCATGGGTGACGCCGAAGAGCGCGCTCAGTTCGTGTTCCAGACGGTGGGTGGCGAAGTCCTTCTCCGTGCCGCATTCCGTCAGGTCATTGTGTGCCAGTGAACCAGCCCACATAATCTGTGCACGGCTGCGGTAGTCCTCAGGCTGCTGTATCACCGTGAGCGCACAGTCCCTAACCGTTCGCAGCAGTGCCTCGCTGATAGCATCTGTCAGCGTCATGTCCTCGTATTTCGAGAAGTAGCGCTCCATGGTGTGCATCATGATGTCCGTGGCCCCTGCAGCCGTCTGGTAAGGGGGTAGGGTATAGGTGCGCTCAGGGTTCATCACGGCAAAGCGGCAGCGGCACAGGTCGCTGTTGATGCCGCGCTTGATGAGGCCTTCGTCCTTGGTGATGACACAGCTCGACGACATCTCGCTGCCTGCAGCGGGGATAGTCAGCACCACGCCGATAGGCATGCACGTCTTGGGCACAGCCTTGCCAGCCCAGAAGTCCCATACGTCGCCGTCGTAACCTGTGCCGTAGCCTATGGCCTTTGCCGAGTCGATGACGCTGCCGCCGCCTACGGCAAGGATAAAGTCCACTCCCTCCTTGCGGCACAGCGCAATGCCCTCGTTCACCTTCGACAGTAACGGGTTGGGCACCACACCACCCAGCTCCACAAAGCTGATGCCAGCTGCCGTCAGCTGCTGGCGCACCACGCCCAACAGTCCTGAGCCNNCAACAGTCCTGAGCGCTCTGCCGAGCCGCCACCGTAATGGATAAGTACTTTACTGCCGCCCTGGGCAACCACCAGTTCACCAATCTTTCCTTCTGACTCGCGTCCGAACACCACGCGCGTCGGCGCATAGAAATTAAAATCCTTGATCATATCTAGTTTGTTATTTGGGTTTTTCGTCATCTTGCTGCAAAGTTACGAAAAAACGAGGAAAAAGCCAAATTTATTTGAGCTTTTCTGAGACCAAGAACTCGCTTTAGCACTTTGCACCTTTAGGTCAAAGAACTTCGGCAAAGCCAAAGTTACGAAAAATATCCATGCGAAACAATAGTTTCCCGCAAATTCATTGCTTTATTCAATAATTATTTATATCTTTGCCGTTGAAAAANNCGTTGAAAAATGATGAAGATAGTGATACTTGATGGCTATGCAGCCAATCCAGGCGACCTGTCGTGGAAAGGCCTGGAAGAAGTGGGCGAGGTGACGGTGTACGACCGTACCCAGCCGAGTGAGACGGTGGCAAGGGCTGCCGATGCTGACGTGGTGCTGACTAACAAGGTAGTCATCAGCAAGGAGGTGCTCCAGCAGCTGCCGCGGCTGAAGTATGTCGGCGTGCTGGCAACGGGCTACAACGTGGTAGACATCGAGGCTGCCCGACAGCGGGGCATCGTCGTGACCAACGTGCCGGCCTACAGCACCGACAGCGTGGCACAGATGGTGTTTGCACACCTGCTGACGGTCACCAACCGCATTGAGCACTATGCCGTCGAGAACCGTAACGGCCGCTGGACCACCAGCCTGGACTTCAGCTACTCCGACACGGAGTTGACAGAACTCGCAGGCAAGACCTTCGGCATCGTTGGGCTGGGGAATATCGGACGGCGCGTGGCCCAGATAGCCCTTGCCTTCGGCATGAAGGTGCAGGCGCTGACCAGCAAGACTGCCGACCAGCTGCCCCAAGGCATTGCCAATGTTCCCAAGGAAGAGCTGCTGGCAACGTCGGATGTGCTGTCGCTACATTGTCCGCTGACGCCCGACACCCGCCATCTCATCAATGCCGACACACTGCGAATGATGAAGCCTAATGCCGTGCTCATCAATACAGGCCGTGGTCCGCTGGTTGACGATTACGCCGTGGCCGATGCCCTCGAGTCAGGACGGCTTGCAGCCTTCTGTGCCGACGTGCTGACGGAGGAACCGCCCAAGGCAGACAATCCGCTGCTGAAACAGTCCAACGCCTACATCACGCCCCACATGGCCTGGGCCACGAAGGAGGCCCGTGCCCGCCTGCTTGACGTAGCCATCGGCAACGTCCGCGCCTTTGCGAGCGGCCACCCGCAGAACGTAGTTAGCTGACTCCCTCCAGTACTTTTCTGTCAGTTTTCTTAAGGATTTCCGCAACTTTTCTAGGTAACTTCCGCAGGTTTTCCTTAGGATAACTGCAACTTTTCCTAAGGATTTCTGAGGGTTATCCTGTGCTTTTCCGGCTGTTGAGGGTTAAGGGATGGTAATTTAGGTGATGCGCTAGGTGATGTTCTTGGTAAAGTTCTGGCTGACCGGAGTTCGTTAAAATGTTTTAAAACTGCCGAAAAGGGTGAATGCAAAGCACTTGCGTTCACCTTGCATTCACCCAATCTAACACATTCATTATCTGCAAGTTAACCCTAAAAATGAACGCAAATTAAAAAAAGCGGCTTTTTTCAGAGAGAGTTTTAGGAGGTCTGCCTCTTAGGGGCTAACAGTTACTTCCTCCTGTCACGACGCCACCCGCTGGTGGTATGAGTATGGGAAAGAGACCCTTATATTAAATAATGTGTAAAAAAGTGCCACGTTGTGAATAATCTCAATAATATTTTGTATCTTTGCAGCATTATTGTAAGGATGGCACAAGCTGGAAAAGCCGTCTGAGCAAATGCATGGCAGCGTAAACTGATCTCCATTGGGAGTGAGGGCTGTAGTGCAAGGACATCGTGGGTATAAAGAAGAACTCGTGTTCTCTTGTCGAATGACGTTTGAAGTATAAAGGCTCCTACCAAAGCAAATTGTACTAAACAATAAAAACAATTCGAGAGAGTCACGTCTGTATAGGCGTGCTCTTTCCTTGTGTTTTTATTGTTGGCTATCTGTGGTAGGAGCGGCCTATACTTCGAATACATTGGAAAGACAGTACGCCTTCTTTTTGTGCCTGCGTATTGAGAGACTAAAAACCAGATTGCTAACAGATTTAAAGCTCCTACCAAGCATGAAGAATCTAAAACAAAGCAAAACGGTCTGCCAGAGGTGTATCCTAACGTTTGGGAGGATGCAGCGATGAGTAGTACCATTAATAAGGCTGAACTCATCAGCAAATTGCAGACCTTAGAGGGTCTGACCAACGAAGAGCGTAGTAACCTCATTGGCCTGCTGCGCCAGCACAAGAAGTATGGACTGGTGTGGGAGGACAAGCCAGAGGACGTAGAAGAACGACTCCGCGAGGAACTGCCCGTGCTTCTTGAGGTGAAGGACAAAGCGATATTGAGCAATGAGCCAGATGCCCCCAACCATATTCTGATTGAGGGTGACAACTTAGAGGCTCTTACTGCCCTCAGCTATACCCATGAAGGAAAGATTGATGTCATCTACATCGATCCGCCATACAATACGGGCAACAAGGACTTCGTCTATAACGACTCGTTTGTAGACAAAGATGATGCCTTTAGACATTCCAAATGGCTTTCTTTTATAAGGAAAAGAATCTTGGTTGGCAAGAATCTTTTACCACTTGACGGTGTTATGCTTATTTCTATTGGTCCTGATGAATTCGCACAATTAACCATGTTGTGTAATGAATTATTTGGTGAGGCAAATCAAATTGCAGTAATTCCTCGTGTTCAAAAGAAAGGAAATGGAAAAGGAACTCATTTTTCACCAGCAGTTGATTATGTTTTAGCATACGGAAAAGACATTAGCGCTATTGGACGATTCTTTGCACCTAATACGGCAGAGTTTCCCATGATTGAAAAAGAAGGCCCTAGGGCAGGAGAATATTATGAATGTACTAAATCCTTATATCAAAGTTCGTTGGACTCCAGGCCCAATCAACGATACTATATAGAATGTCCTGATGGATCTTTTATCATACCACCTGGCAATGTTTTTCCTATAGAAATAAAAGATGCTAGTTATACACGTCCCCTCAACAATAATGACAAATGTTGGAGATGGTCATGGGAGAGTTATTTGGCTCAAAAAGACTTGTTGGTTTTCAAAAGAGTGAAAAAAGCAAGTTTGGTCAATGAACATGGAGAACCTTCATTTTGGAATGTTTATTCAAAGAGGTATCAGAAAGATGCTGAAGAAAAAGGAAAAGTACCTCCCAATTATATTGATGATTGCATTAATTCATTGGGAACAAATAGACTAGGAGAATTAGGTTTAGACTTTTCTTTCTCAAAACCATGTGAATTGATAATCAAGCTTCTTCGCTACATTAACAAGAAAAAAGACATTACTATTCTTGATTTCTTTGCTGGTTCTGGAACAACATTAGATTCCGCCATGCAATTGAATGCAGAAGATGGAGGCCATAGGCAATGTATTCTTGTGACGAACAACGAGAATAATATCTGCGAGGAAGTGACCTACGAACGGAACAAGCGAGTGATCAATGGCTATACAACTCCCAAAGGTGTGGAGGTGGCAGGCTTGAAAGCCAACACGCTGCGCTACTACAAGACGGACTATATCTCTCGCGACAGGACGCAGAAGAATATGCGGGAATTGGTGGCTGCTGCTACTGACCTGCTTTGCATCAAGGAAGACTTGTATGAGGAGCAGAAGACATTTGGACGCTTCAAGTTGAAGCCACATTTGGCACGATACTTCAACGATGGCAAGAAGCACATGCTGATAGTCTATCATGAGGAATTGATAGACGAGATAGCAGCAGAAATCAAAAGGTTGGACTTTGGCAAGGTTCGCTTGAAAATTTATGTGTTCTCTCCTGGTCGCTATGCCTTTACGGATAACTTCCGCGAAGTGGAGGATAAGGTGGAACTGGTTGCTCTGCCTGCTGCCATCTACGATGCCTATCAGAAGGTATTGCCCAAGCGCAGGGAAAAACTATTTGAAGAAGAATATGGTGAGCACCAATCTTCGAAGTTGGAAACAAAAATTCCTGCCGATTTGTTTGAGGGGCAGGGAGTATGATCATGTCATCAATATGAACGAATTAGGGCTTCATCGCGTTGAACAAGGCAGTCTCATCGTCGAAAAAGGCGAGAGCTTCTTCTGCCTGTGGATGATTTCGTGGGATGATGATAGCTACGTACTCTTTGGTTCCAGGAACTTCTCCTTTCACCTCAACAGTTTTGAAATAATATCGTTCCTGTTGGCCTGCTTTGTTAAACCAATAAGAGAAAAGTCTTGCTCGTTGAGCCTGTTGTCCTCCTTGGGTACTACACAGATAGAGAAGAATATCAGGATTCTCACGGAAAAACTCTTCAATAACACAAAAGACAGTCTGCCATATCTTCAAGTCATTGGGAGATGCCTCTCCACTCATGTTGACAAGATTAAACCAATAGGCAACCCGTTCAGGATTGTCATCCAACGTGAAATCAACAAAGTATTTCAGATTGTAGTCCGTCTCAAAATAGAAACGATTGGACTCCTCCCAAACATGGTAGGAAGAAAAAAGATTGATGAGGTTGACGTCGAGGTGCTTCATGATTTATGCATACTCCAATTCGTAGTATTTCTCAGCTTCAGCCTTTATTCTCTGTTCTTCTTCCCACATACGTCTGCCTTCTTCTTCCAACTGCTGTTGGCGAGCCTTTGCACGATTGAACCACGCTCTGATTTCCTCAGGAGTCCTGTGCGTAAATGTAGACTTCTTTGCTTCCATAATCTAAAATCATTTAGTATTTCTGAGTGCAAAATTAACATTTTATTCTGAAAAAACAAAGGAAACAACGATAAAATGATATGAAAGAGATTAAATATCAACAAAAGTATGTGCGCCAGTTGGTGGATATGACCATCGACCTGCTGCGACTGACGGGTCACAGGAAGACTTTGATATTCAAGGCGCCAACTGGTTCGGGTAAGACGGTGATGGCCTCGCAGATGTTAGCTGACCTGACGGATATGGCCAATGGCAAACAAAGCGAAAGCAGGGCTGCCGACATCATCAAGAACTGGATACGCACGAGATATACTATCGAGTTTCTTGGTACTTGAGAAATGATTCAAACCCCAACTTCAAAGGGGTCGAATTCGACCCCTTTAGAATGCAAGCCGGTCTTCCCAAC
>LXOW01187670.1_pt1 | contig 17283 bp, 12 predicted proteins | sample 1368591 | NCBI WGS metagenome assembly LXOW01 (sample SAMN04884650, study PRJNA319009) | bovine gut metagenome | isolation source: Cow rumen | host: Bos taurus | place: Italy: Legnaro (PD) | collected 2014-07-09 | reverse complement strand
TAGATGGGCAGGTTGTTGTCCTGACACATGCAGATAGCCGTCAGGTCCATCACCTTCAGTCCTCGCGCAAGCACCTCTTTATATGTAATAGCATCGAACTTCGTTGCCGTGGGGTCCTTCTCTGGGTCTGCCGTATAGACGCCATCCACGCGAGTGCCTTTCAGCATGACGTCGGCTTCAATCTCAATGCCGCGCAGGCTCGAACCCGTATCAGTAGTGAAGTACGGACTGCCCGTACCTGCCGAGAAGATGCAGACATAGCCAGCCTCCATAGCCTCGATGGCCTTCCACTTGGTATAGAACTCGCCGATAGGCTCCATGCGGATGGCTGTCAGCACCTTGTTCTTCACGCCGATGGCTCCCAGTGCCGAACTGAGTGCCAGTGAGTTGATAACTGTAGCACACATACCCATCTGGTCGCCCTTCACACGGTCGAAGCCTTTCTGGCTTCCACTCAGTCCGCGGAAGATGTTACCACCTCCGATGACGATGCCTATCTGCACGCCCATCTCACTCACTTCCTTGATCTGGCGGGCATAGTCGCTCAAACGCTCAGGGTCAATACCGTAGCCCTGCTTTCCCATCAGGCTCTCGCCCGACAACTTCAATAGAATTCTCTTAAATCTTGCCATAATCTTTTATATTATAAATTGTACTTCTTTAAATGCATATCGTCTTTCCTTACCATTGTCATCACGTAGCACCAAGTGACCATCATCCTCTACCGTCACGATTTCTGCCATAAATGCACCGTTCTTATCCACATAAGGATGATAGCCCTGACGGCGATAGAGCAGGGACAGATAACGCTCACGGATCATGGGGAGATTTCCGATCATCCTGTCGAACGCTTGAAGGATATCCTTCAGTAACTGTTCACGGTCTGTCTCGCACTCACATATCTGCCAAAGCGACACTGGATTAGGCGCATCACTGTGAAAAACGCGCTGGTTGACATTTAATCCCACCCCAATGACGCTGTCCCTGATGACAGTACCCTGCAGCGTATTTTCTATCAATATGCCACCTATCTTTCCATTACGCCAGTAGATATCATTGGGCCACTTAATGGCAATGTCCCCGATGTATTGTCCCAAAGCCTCACAAATAGCCAGCGAGATAGCCATCGAGATGTGGAATTGTTTCGTAGCACAAATGTTTTCTGGATAAATCAGCATGGAGAACAGCAGGTTCTTGCCACGCTCCGATTCCCATTTGTTCGTGCCACATCCCCGCCCCGCCGTCTGATAGTCAGTAACTACACAAAAAGATTGCAATGCCCCACCTCGACCTTTAGTCGAAGAACCGTCCCCTTTGTGTAACTTTAGCCAGCAGTTGGTAGAGTCTGTCTCGTCAATATGAATGATTTTCCATTCCACGATGCAAAGATACAAAAATATTTTCGTAACTCTGCGACAAAAGTCGCGAAGTTACTCCGTCTCGACAAAAAAAGAAACGAGTTTCTTTGTTTTGTGCTCGACTTTCCGTAACTTTGCCACATGGAACAACAAAAAAAAGACGAAATGTATATGCGCAAGGCTTTGGCTGAGGCGCAACAAGCCTTCGACGAGGGCGAGATTCCCATTGGTGCCGTGGTGGTATGCCAGGATCACGTCATTGCCCGTGCCCACAACCTGACGGAGACACTGCACGACGTGACAGCCCATGCCGAGATGCAGGCCATCACCGCCGCCGCCAACGAGTTGGGCGGCAAGTATCTCACCGACTGTACTCTTTACGTGACGGTGGAGCCCTGCACGATGTGTGCCGGAGCCTTGGGCTGGAGCCAGATACCCCGCATCGTCTATGGTTGTCGTGACGAGAAGCGTGGCTATACTAACTATGCACCCCACGCCTTGCATCCCCGCTGTACAGTAACTGGCAGCATTCTGGAAGAAGAATGCCGCCAGCTGATGATTGACTTTTTCAAGAGTAAGCGTTAAGACGCTGTCTTACTTGACCACTACCTTGCGTCCCTGATAGATGAAGATTCCTTTCTGCTTGCCGTCCACACGCTGTCCTTGCAGGCTATAGTAATTGCCGTTGTTTACCGATGTGGAGCTGATAGTGCGGATAGCATCCGTTTCTCCGGGGTTATCCGGGTCTTCTGGATCTTCGGGGGGCTCTGGATTTTCTGGTTCTTCCGGCTGAGGTGCCTCAACTTCCTTGGGCGACTTCAACAGATAGAACTCATTGATTTCCTGGTCATTCAAAAAATCGGTACCATAGAGAGCATAAATATCGTAATACTTATCCCGCACCTCAGTAGGAAGCATGACTGCTCGCAGCTGGAACATATTGTACAGTCTGACGTGCGTGTCGCCACTGACAGCCCACACTCCCTTATACCCTTCGGCATTACGTTCCAGTTGTACGGCTTTCAGCACTACATAGTCGGCATAGTCTTCCTCCGTCAAATCCTCTAATTTAACTTCTCGAGGTTCCACTTTCGCACCATGAGTGATAGTCAGGCCACTGGCATTAGTTGAAGAGCCAACACCCTCGAACTGTACCATTCCGTTAAACAGTCCCACACTGGCAAAGAGCATACCGCTGACACGGTCATCCTGCTTCAGACCTAAATCCATATTTGAGAGTTTTACACTGCCTGTGGCATCACGGAGATAAGCAGTTTTCTTATTAACATAAAGCACTTCGGCATCGGTCAGTTGTAACACGAACTCCCTACCCTGTTCCAACCGCTTAGCTTCGGCTACCGTCACAGGCTCGAACGTATCAACGATTACCTGGCATTCTGCCGACACGCCATTGTCGCCTGTTACAGTGACAACACACTTGCCTGCGCTAACACCTGTTACCAGACCTTGATTATCAACCGTAGCTATCTCCTCGTCGCTCGACGTCCAAGTCAACGAATATTCAGCTCCATCCGGTTCAGCCTTAGCCTCTAACTGTATGGTCATACCAACGCCTATGGTCACCAGAGTGTTGACGGTAATTTTCTTTAAGGTAAGAGCATTGGCGACGTCAAAAGTGATGACGCCATCATCGGACATCTGGATATTATACAGACCATACTTCGTATTCTTTCCACTGTGCGACAAGAGGTTGGCTGGCTTTGTCGAGTTATCGAGTGTCGTCTTTCCCTTGCTGGGGAAGACATCGTACTGGGGAGCATACGTATTGTAACCATTGGCTCGGATGACCTCGTAGTAATTGTGACTCGAGTTATTATTGATAGTATTATACTCCCATACTGAAGAGCCCGGTTTCTCAACACGATGCACCAACAGACCGCTACCAGGCAGATAGGTATCCCATACAAAGTCAGCCTGCTGACGGTTCTCAAACAGGAAGAACTCATCGCTGACCGCAGAATTAATACGGTATCCTTCACCACTGGTTGGCAGTGAATTCAGTGTATAGCTGCCCTCTTCACCTATCGTCTGTGGCTCATCCATAAAACCAACCGAATAGCGTTCATAAAGTGAATAGCCCACAGGAGTGTCACCATTGTTAGCATAACTGCCACCAGCCATTACCGACCAGTCTTCGGGATCATTGCTTTGACCATTGTCCTCATAGTCGGTATCATAGAAATCGGGCAGTCCCAGCACATGACTAAACTCATGGACGATGGTACCGATACCGTCAATTCGTACAGTTGAGGGATAGGATGTATAGCCCATCAACTCTGTAGAACTGGCATAGTCGTATAGCGTGACGCCATCTTTTACCATACCAGACCCTGAGCCTGGCTGATAAACAACATAACGGTGAGGCCACCAGAGGCGGCTATCATTGCCACCATAGTTGGAACCGTTACCAGCAACAATAAAGTAAATCAGATCTACCATGCCATCACCATCGCCGTCGTAGTTGCTGAAGTCAACATCAGCATCAGCGGCATTAATAGCTGCTATGATAATAGGATCAACATTGTCCGTTCCCCTTGGTGAGTACTGGCTGTAGTTGACCTTATAAGGGCCTACCACATCGAACTCCGGCTGAAAACTACCGTACGAATTGTCAGAGAAATAGTCACGCACACTTCCTGTCAGTGCCAGATCGTCGAAGCCGGAATAGCCTTCTTTGTTCACCATGTCATCGACAATATCCCTATAATCTTCTCGTGAGAACGACTTGTCTTTATACTCAATGAGAATAATCAATCCTTTGAATTTGCTATAGTCGTATTGCGAAGCACGTGCGCCTTGGGCACGGCGGCTGGCCAACTTTTGCTGTTGAATCTGCTGTATTTGCTGATACATCATGGTAGCATGATCCGACATAGCAGGAGACAGATTCTTCTCAATGCCTGTTAGGAAAACCTGCTCCTTGGTGTCACGCTCTGTCAAGTCATGAGCGACCTGTGCCGTAGCCTTTAATTCTCCAGCATTCTTTTCAGCATATACAAAGTATCCACGATGGTCTTTTACAACCGTATAGCCATCGGTAGTTGTCTGATAATGACGCCACTCGTCACCATGCAGACGTATGGTAACATAACTGCCATCAGGCTGTTTCACCCTCACTGTTCCCCGATGAGCTGGGATAGCCATCATACCCAAGCACAACATCACAGTCATAAAAAATAAACTAATTCTCTTCATATAACGTATTGACTACAAGTTTGTGTTACATTACTGACATTGATTTAACGAAAACACAGGAGGCAGACCATACAGTCACCTCCCGAAATATTACAGTTTCTTTATATCCTCAACAGGCAAATCAGTTAATTCTGCTATTTCTTCTAATGATTTCCCTTTAACTTTCATTTTCCGTGCAATAGCTAAAGCGCCCTCAACTCGGCCCTCAGCACGGCCCTCAGCACGGCCCTCAGCACGGCCCTCAGCACGACCTTCAACAAGTCCTTTAAAATGTCCTTCTTCCTCTGCTGTTGTCATAGTATTCCGCAGAATGGCACGATCCATCATATAGCGATCGTAAGCTATTTGCTCTTCACGCGACATTTGAATTAGCTTCAATTTCTCTCTTGCCTCCGGCAGACCGGGTGCAATGGCATCGTCAGGGATTTCACTGGTAGACAGGAAATAAAGCCATTGATCAAGTGGAACCTTCGACCACCGATTGAAGTCATTAACNNATGCCACGAAATTCCGTCTTCCCATGATACACCACATCATCGCCCTGCCCCAAGTCAAAGTAGACAATATTAATTGAGTATACCTTTTTCACGTTGTCGTAGTTCTGTCCGCTGTTGACATATTCCGTCACGAGTTTTGAGGCACCAAACAACATTCGCTGGAAGTAGGCAAATTCTGCCTCACCCTGAACTTCAATCAGTAGCAACTCCCCATCACTATTTTCTGCAAGCAAGTCTACACGNNCTGAGCAGTGTAGTCAGGAAGCCCTCCAAAACAACAAAATTAGCCTTGTCGCGCAACAAGCGTTTCAATGCCCAGTCAAAGCTCACTAAAGTACGTTCCCTCATAGCTATATACTTTTAATATGGTGCAAAGATAAACAATATTATCTGAACTTCCAAACAATAGGGCAAAAAAGTGATCGGGAGGCATGCTGTAGGGCTTGCCTCCCGAATACTTATAGATTATCCTTAGAGAAAATTACTCATAGAATCCAGAGTAACGGGTTCCCGTTACGTGGTGCTTGGCATAGCCATACTTAGCACCATAAGGATCATCTGTGAATGTGATGTAGAACGAAATACTGTCGGTGGGCATACCATGAATGTTATGACCCTTGCCGAACAGAATCTTTCCATCCGTGATGGTTGCCGTCTCCGCAGTGAGAGGATTGCCATCTTTGTCTGTAGGCGTCTGGCCTGCAGCAATCAAGTCGGCAATCTCCTGATTAGCGGCATCGTACGGAATATTGGTAGCCGAGAAGGTGCCTTCAGTATAGTTAATAGGCATCTTAAACTTAAAGGCCCAAAAAGCTCCATCGTCGTCAATCCACATCTCAGTAGAAGAGTTAGAGGCCGTGTTGAAGGTAAAGAGGTCTACATCTACAATACCAAAGAGTTCGTCTGGCTCGTAAACCACACTGCCGCTCTCGTCAACCTGACTGACACTGACTTGCCAGCGGCCGGCCATATTCTGTACGTTTGTCCCGCCTGGCTTCTCATTGGTCTCGACGTCACAGCTGGCAAAGCCGAACGAGAGAGCAATGGTCATCAATGCAAAAGAAATATACTTTTTCATAATTCGTTATCAACTTTTAGTCCTTATTCAATACAATGTCCATGAAAATCTGTTCAGCATACGACAAGCTGTACTTAATCGTACCGGCTTCAGGATCGCAAGAAGAATCCTTTATGTAGTCAAGACCGTCACCCCATCCAGAAACATAGCTCGACTGGAGCGTAAGGGTATTGTCAGGATTCAAAGAGACATAACCTGTCATACAGTACTTGGCTGCATAAGCACGAATCTGGTTATACCATCCTGCAAAGAGGTCATTGACATAATAGATACCAGGAGCGACCTCTGTAAAGGTAATACCTACACACTGAGAAGTATTACCATACGATGCAGCATAGTCAGCAAAGGTCTTACCAGCCTTTCCATACTTGGTGGCTTTCATGTCAGGAGAATAAGTTCCTTCAATAGAGGCTGTCACACTGGGATCATAGACCACAACCGTACGGCTCACAGAAGCTGCATAGCCATCAGGATTAACAGCCGAATAAGTAATATCGTAAAAGCCGACCTTATTGACATCTACAAGGTCAACGCCTTCAGCTACCACCTTAGAGGAATAGTCTTCACCATTGAGATCAGCCGTACAACCAGCATCCGCATAAGCTGTGCCCAGGGGAACCANNCCTTAGAGGAATAGTCTTCGCCATTGAGATCAGCCGTACAACCAGCATCCGTATAAGCTGAACCAAGGGGAACCAAAGTCATCTCGTCGCCCTGCAAATGCATGTTGACATAGTACGTGACGCGAGTGTCAGTGTGCTGATCATCCTTGCTGCACGATGTAAGTCCAAAGACCACCGCACAAAGCATCAGTCCAAATAAATATATCTTTTTCATACTCTTTTCTCTGATTAAATGTTATTACTTCACATCCCAGAACACCTTGTCAGTAATCTGACGGGACTTCGTAGGTGCATTCACGTTATATTTACGCGAATCACTGGAGTACGGTATGCTCATGGCGATATTATTATTACCCTTCTTGTTCACAGCGGGAGCAATCAGGTCGCCGGGAGTATAAAGGGTGCCGTCGCCATTGATGGCGTATGCATCGTTAGGCGAAAGGGCAGGCACATCAGTACGACGGATCTCCGACCAAGCCTCCATGTGATCGTGCATAAACAGAGCCACCCACTTCTGCATATAAATCAAATTCAGCTTGTTGGCTGCCCTGTCCCAGTTGCCGGCAGCAGCCAGGAACTCGTCAGTGCCTGCTGTACCACGCAATGCAAAGTCAGCAGCAACAGCAGTCTCGTATGCATCCTTGGCAGCAGAAGCATTGTTATTGAAACGCATCTGAGCCTCGGCAATGAGGAACTGAAGTTCACTCTGGGTGAAAAGGTAGATAGGCATAGCGTGCGCCACATCATAGTTGATAGTGCTCACGTCTTGATTCTTGTAAGAAGTACCTACAATCTTAGGCTCCTGTTTCGAACCGGGAATCTGACCTACGAATGTATTGTCACTGGTGCGGGGCTTGATAGCATAAGCGAGACGGGGGTCAGCAGTAGACTCCATGTAGCTCACGATAGGAAGAGCTGCACAATGGTTGTTGGTAAGACGGAACACTGACTGATACCAGGGGTTGTACTGTCCCTCCTGATCGGAGAACACGTCCCAGGCTACATCGCCAGTGAAGAATTCGTTGGCAGACAACAGAGCTGTCACTTTAGAGGTATAATCGCTCTGTCCACCGTCAATCAAGCGGAGGTACATACGCAGACGCAAGGCATTGGCGTAGCCCTTCCACTGAGCAAGGTCCTTTTTCAGCAAGGGGTCGGTCATCGTAATGATGTCCGAGCCATCCAGAGCAGTTTCAGCCTCGTCGAGTTCTTTCAGCACACCCTCGTAAACGGTCTTACCGTCATCGTACTTGGGTGAAGAATTGGCACCGCCACCGAGCGCATCCGTATAAGGTGTCTCGCCGGTGTTATCGACCAGCAGCTGGAAAGCCTGGGTACGCATCACCTGACAAGCAAAGAGGTTGGCAGTGTTAGTGGTCTTGCTCTTGATGTCCTCAATGTCCATCAGCGCACCGGCATACAACACTCTATAGCAACGATTGAAGATGTCCTTCGACTCATCGATATTCAGTTCTGCGATGTCGTTATACTGGTTAGCTTCAGGCATCTGATCGAAATACTGGGCAAAGAAGCCGGCATAGTTGAACATTTGGTCGCCCGAGGCATCAGCGACAGCACTAATGACAGACGGGAACTGCAGTTCAGGGCTGATGTCAGCCTTGGTGGGATAGTTCGGGTCTTGGTTGATGTCCAGGTCACAGCTGGAAAGCATCATCATTCCCGCAGCGGCTAATAAATATATCTTTTTCATAATGTTGTTTCCTTTCCTATTAGAATTTAACATTCACGTTGAAACCATACCTACGACAGCTGGGGTTTGAGCTGTACTCACCAAAGCTACCCTGCAAGTCGTTACCGAACGAAGAAGCCTCAGGATCGACGAATGTGTTGCCTGAAGGCGTCCACATCAGGAGGTTGTTTCCGAATACAGAGAGATGTACACCAGTGAGGAAGGTCTTGGCGAGCCACTTCTTAGGCAAGTCCCATCCGAATATTACCTGGCGCAGCTTAACATACGACTTACTGATCAGCGAACCTGAGCCCATAGCCGTAGCACCATTGTCCCAATAGTTGTAAAGCGTTGTACCATAAAGAGGAATATCATTCTCTACGTAGATGGGATTGCCATCGTTATCAGTACCAGCCTGCTTCACAGAATTGGGCACTACAAACGGATTACGGTCGTTATAGGCTGTCTGCATGGCATTACCCGTGAAGTAAGTGATGTCGTGGGTACGTGAGAACATGATGCCGCCCTGACGGATATCAAAGTCAAATGACAGTGAGAAATCCTTGTAACGCAGCGTGTTGCCGATACCCATCATGTAGTTGTAGTTGATAGAACCAATCTTCACCATCTCGTCAGTGTTCTGAGGCAGACCGTTCTTATCTACGATGATACGTCCCTGGTCGTCGGTCTTAGCCACATACGCCTCGAAGACACCCATCTCCTCGCCCTCGATGGCATAGAGACCTGTGCCGCCGCTGAAACCATAGATAGAGGCACGTCCGTTCATCTCCTCAGGCAACTTCATCACCTTGTTGTTGTTCTTCGTATAGTTCCAGGACAGGCTCCACTCGAAGTCCTTTGTGCGGACAGGGACAACGGTTACCAACAGCTCGATACCACGGTTGCGAATCTTACCGAGGTTCACGTTCTGAGAAGTAAAACCAGAAGCAGGGTCAACACTCAGCTGAGTAATCTGCTTGTCAGAGTTACGGTTGTAGTATGTAGCATCCAGTGAAATGCGGTTCTGCAGGAATGCCAACTGAACACCAAACTCAGTCTCGGTAGTCATCTCAGGACTCAGCGTATTACTACCCAGTATGTTACCCAGGGTGTAAGCATTGGTGGTAGTCTTTGAGAATGGGAACTTGCTGTCAGCCCAGCCGGACGAGTTGAAGCTACCCTGTGTGTAGTAAGGGTCGGTCATATAGACATCGGCGTCGTTACCGGTCTTACCCCAAGCTATGCGCAGCTTACCGAACGTAAGCCAGGGGGCCTTCTCCTTCAGCAGTTCAGAGAAAATCCAGCTGGCAGTGACACCGGGATAGAAGAACGAGCGGTTATCCTTAGGCAGCGTTGACGACCAGTCGTTACGGGCGGTCAGTGTCAGATAAACCATGTTTCTCCACGCAACCTCAGCCTGAGCATAGATACCATAGAGGCGGCGCTTCCACTGATACTCCTTGGAAGTAGGAATTTCGGCAGAGTTCGTTATATTATAGTAGGTGGGAATGGTCAGATTTGTGGTCTTCGTCTCCAGGTATGACAGCCGGCGCTCGTTGCCGTTGAAACCAGCCACAGCATTGAAATTGAAGTCGTTGACAGGCATATTGAAGGTCAACATGATGTCCTGGTCAATCTCACGGCGGCGCGTGGTACGACGAGAGGTATAACCAGTCTCTGAACTCAACTCAGACTCCCAGTTAGGGGTGTCGGGGAAGAGGGATGCATAGTTGGGCATACCCTTATGGTGATGAGCTGTAGAGGTATCAAGACCGATACGATAGGTGAACTTAAACCATTTCAGGAAGTCGTAGTCCAACTGGAACTTGCCGTAGAGGCGCTCGCTCTCGTTCTCGTTCAGATGGTTGTTCAGAATATAATAGGGGTTCATCACGCTGTAAGGCGTATAGTAGTAACCTGGCGTATTGAAAGGATTATTCAGGTTCTCCAGTTCCACGATGGCAATGTCGCGTGGCGTCTGCATGATTGAGTTGTACATGTTCTCGAAGCCCTGACCAGTCTGTACGAAGTTGTTCTTCTGATAAGCATAGTTCATCGAAGTGCTGAAGGTCAGATTGTCCATCTTATGAGAGCCACGTGCCGAGAAGGTGTACTTCTTATAGCTGTCGGCTTTGGTGGGAATGATACCATTGTCGTTAATCTGCGAGAACGATACGAAGTAGTCGCTCTTGTCAGTAGCACCATTGAACGACACACTGTTCGAATAGCGGAAGCCCGTGTCGAAGAAGTCCTTCATGTTGTCCTCGACAGCCTTGTACGACTTAATCTGCTGAGAGTTGTTGTACACAGTACCATACTTCAGCGTAGAGCCGTCAAACTTCGGACCCCATGAACCGTTCTCGTCGTCGGTCTTGTCACCGTTCCAACCCATACCGAAATCGTTCTGCATCTGGGGCAGGCGCATCACGCTCTCCCACTGCAGGCCGCCGTTATACTCGATGCCGAAGCCCTTTGTCTGCTTCTTACCGCTCTTGGTGGTGATAAGGATGACACCGTTGGCAGCACGAGAACCATACAGAGCCGTAGCGGCGGCACCCTTCAGGATAGTCATGTTCTCCACATCGTCGGGGTTCACAGCGTTGGCACCGTTACCGAAGTCGTAACCACTGTTCAGTCCGTCGCCGCTATAGACAGCCGAGTTATTCATGGGCACGCCGTCGATGACGTACAGCGGCTGGTTGGCACCACCCAATGAGCTGATACCACGGATGATGACCGAGTTGGACGAACCAGGGTCACCTGTTGCCGAACTGATGGCTACACCAGCCACCTTACCCTGAAGGCTCGACATGATATCTGCTGTACGGGCAGCGGCAATTTCTTCACCGTCGACAGCTGTTGCCGAATAACCCAGGGCCTTGGCAGAACGCTTGATACCCATGGCGGTGACAACGATTTCGTCGATGTTGGTGTCACCACTGCGAAGTTCAATACGCATGTTAGGACGGGCACTCACCTCCAAGGTTTCCATACCAACGTAGGTAAAGCGGAGCTGAGATTTGCCTTCCGGAACGGTCAGCGAGAACTTACCGTTAGCATCAGTCACAGTACCGATATTTGTTCCAACAACGAGGACAGACACACCGATAACGGGTTCATTATCCTCCTGAGATACTACGGTACCGTTAACTTTTGTCTGGGCCAAGGCTACTCCTACCATGAGGAACAGACTGGCCAGAAGCATAGTTAATCTTTGTTTCATAAATCTCGTTTTAATAATTACTAAATATGTGTTTTGTTTATTTACATTGATAACAAGTAGACAAAATTCGGGCACAAAATTAACAAATTGCTAACAAAACACCAAACAATTCAACAAAATTTTCTAAAAAAGTGAAATAAAATTAACAATAGGCAAGCCAGACATGCCCAACTTGCCCATTGTTTTATTTAAAAACTCTGACGAATTTACTTCATGAGGAGCTTGCGGCCGTTCTTAATAACGATGCCCTTATAGCCGCTGTTGACTTGCTGTCCCTGCAGGTTGTAGAGACGATTAACGGGACCTTCGGCAATACGTATCATATCCACGGCGGTCGGTGCCTCAACCTCTTCAATGGCCTTGGTGACTTCCAGTTCGTTGATGACACTGCCGTTATTCATGACGTTCGTATCGTAGATGGCCGTGATGTCGTAGTACTTGCCGTCAAGCTTTGTTTTCGAATTGATGCCTGGTGCAATGCCGAGCTTTCCTGACCACAGGCGGGCGCGACTGTTGCCGCTATAGGCCCAGTAGCCATTGTCGCGTACCACTTGCACGGCCTTGACAGTCACCAAATCGGAATAGTCGGCAGTTGTCAACTCATCAAGCGTCACCTCACGGGGCTGAGCCTCACTACCCTGCTGGATGGTCAGCGCATCGGCATTGGTCTGCTCACCCAATCCGATGGCATGGTGGACATCGTTCTGGAATGCCGTCTTGACGAAGACGAAGCCGCTGACCTTATCATTGGTCTGTAGGCCCAGATTAGCATTGGAAAGCATAATGGCACCTGAAGCATCGCGAAGATAAGTCGTCTCGACTTGGTCTTTCGTATAGGCAAAGAGCACGTCGGCATCCACCAGCTGCATCTTCACCGTCTCGCCGTCCGGCATCTTCTTTACATCGTCAATACTGTAGTCAGGCATGTTGACAACCGTCACTTTACAGGTTGCCTTGATACCATTGTTGCTGGTTGCAGTAACGGTACATTGGCCTTCAGCCACGCCCGTCACCAGCCCCTGCTGGCTGACCGTGGCAACTTTCTCATCGCTACTTTTCCAGGTCAGTGTATATTCCGCATTCGAGGGTTCTGCTGTCTCCGTCAGCTGCTGCGACATACCGATGGCAACAGTCAACGTCTCGGACAACGTCAGGGCTGTCAGCTTATAGGTAGACACGTCGAACGTAATGACGCCGTTGCTCATCTCAATGTTAATCAGTCCAAACTGGTTGGACTTGCCCGACCACGTCAGCAGGTTGGCAGGCGACGTATTGTTCAGCAACTGATGGACGGGAGTTCTTCCAGTACCAGGAAACACATCGGAGGCAGAGGCCCCGGCCGACTGGACGCCATGTGCCCTGACCACCTCGTAATAATTATGGGCAGGATTTGCATTCACTGTATTATTCTTCCACACATTCTTGTTGGTCAAGTCCACGCGGTGTACCAGCATGCCGCTGCCCGGCAGGTATTTGTCCCACTTGAAAGCATTCTTCTGACGGTTCTCAAACAGGAAATACTCGTCCTTGACGGGTGTATCCAGCCGATAGCCCTGATAGCTGGTAGGCAGTGCCTCCAGCGTATAGCTGCCCTCCTTGGTAATCAGCTGCGGGTCCCTGTCCAAGAATCCTACAGCCCAGCGCTCAAACAGTGAATAACCCGCCGGCGTACGACTATAGTCGAAGTAACTACCGCCAGACATCAGTGACCATTCTCCAGGATCATTACTTTGTCCGTTGGTTTCATAATCAGTATCATAGAAGTCCGGCAGGCCCAGCACATGGCTGAACTCATGGCAGATAGTACCAATGCCGTCAATCTGTTTCTGTGACCAGGATGCCAAGCCGTATAGCTCCACGGAACTGGCATAGTCTTCCAGCTCCACACCATCACGCTTGAAAGCCTCCCAGTAACGGTCTGGATCTACGAATATGGAGCGATGAGGCCACCACAGACCCTTGTTATTGCCGTCGTAATTGGAACCATTACCGGCAAAAATGAAAAATACAAGGTCTGCCTTGCCGTCGCCGTCACCGTCGTACTGACTGAAATCTACTTCGGCATCGACGGCATCGACGGCAGCCTTAGTAATGGAGGATTGCCGCCAAAAGTCATAGTCACTTTCATTGCCCTTGTAGCCGCCTTGACTGTCGTACTGGCTGTAGTTGATGGTGACAGGACCGACCACGTCGAACTGCGGATGGAACTTGCCGCCAGAGTTATCGGAAAAGTAGTCACGTACACTGCCCGTATAGCTCTGGTTGCCGAAACCCGTATAGCCCTCCTTGTTCACCATGTCGTCAAAAATCTCAGGAAAGTCCTTGCGGGAGAACTCTCTGTCGTTGAACTGCACCAGGATGATAAGGCCCTTGAAGTTGTCGTAATTATAGTTATACAGCTGTGACCGACGACTGCCCAGTGTCTGCTGTTGGCGCAGCTGTATCTTGCTGCGCAGCTGTTGTACCTGGTCCGGGATGGCCGGTGTCTGGTACTTCTTGACAGCCGACAGATACTCACGCTCAGAGGCCGTACGGTCGTCCTCGTCGTGAGCCACATGGGCTGTAGCCTGCAGACTGCCGTCCTTCTTCTCGGCATACACATAGTAGCCACGGTCGTCCTGCACCACCGAGTAGCCGTCTGCGGTTGTATTGAAGTGACACCACTCGTCACCCACCAGACGTATGGTGACATACGTTCCGTCGGGTTGTTGTACCTTTCTCGTACCAGGATGGGCTGGAACTGCCCACAGCGACGCTGCACCCAGCAGCATCGTCAATAATATCATTGTTATTCTCTTCATCATTTGCAATCAGTAAGCTTTATGGGTGCAAAGGTACGAATAAGTAAACGAAATTCCAAAAAAATCTGCAAAAAACAGCGAAGCCATTTCCCCCCGTCATACCTCCCCAGGGCGCACGGCGCAAGAAATTTTCCTGCCCGGTGCTTAGAATTTTCCTGCGCCGTGCTCCAATGGGCTCCGCTACGGGCTCCATTCGGCACTGCTACGGACATCATCCGGCACTACTACGGGCTCCCCTCGTCGCCTCCCCAACGAGATTCCTGTCAGCCTTTCCAATACCCCGGACATCACGGCACAAAAAAGTCATCGGGAGAACCTAAGAGGCCCTCCCGATGATTAGTAGGATATGTAACTGAAATAATTACTTGTTCATGAACTTGCGGCCGTTCTTGATAACGAGACCCTTGTAGCCGCTGTTGACACGCTGGCCGGCGAGGTTGAAGGTCTGGGTGTTCTTCTCCACCTTCTTCACGGTCACGTTGATGCCAGTAGCCTCACCCTGGGTCACGTTGACCTCCAGCTTGCCGCCCCACTGCTCGAATACCAGATGAGCCTCACGGCCAGTAACACCTTCGGGCAGCGCATCTGCTGCGAAGACCATGTCGAAACTGGATTCCTCAGAAGTGTAAACCTCGTTGGCAATAGCAATCTGCAGCCAGTCGGGCTCATCAGAATCGTCAGCCAGCCAAAGGGCTGTGGTAGGATTACCCTCATCGTCATTTGCATAGAACATCGGCTCGACATGGACAGTAGCCTGACCACCTTCTACAGGCATCACCAGATCGGTATTGTCGGTGGTGTGGAGGTAACCGTATACGGCATCGATGAAACCAACAAAGGCAATAGCATTAGTACTCCATCCATAACCTGTATAAGTATCTTCACCAGGAATGATAGCATAGTTATTGCTTATTGCTTTAGGATTAAGAGACGTGAACATCAAAGGGCTGCCAGTGAACGTGTCATTGTTCCAACCTTCGAATACGACAGCAAACTCCTCATCCAACTGCAGGTACTCCACATCTTCACTCATACCAAACTCATCTTCAATATAGAATTGAGTCCAATTCAACTTCACCAGATTGTCACCTGACATCCAAGTACCTCTCTCAATTCCATCATCAGCCAAGTCAGCCTGGGCTATCAATTCACCCAGAGAGAACTTGCCATTCTCATCACGATGAGCCTTGTGAATCTTGCAAGTCAATTTCGGAGTTTTTCTTCCAACTTTTTCAAATTGGTAGACAAAGAGGCTGGTACCAGTGAAATACAAAGGTGAAGCGGGCTTGCCTTGATAGAAAATAGTAGACTTAGCGCCACTGGGATTAACACTGAGGGTAAGACCAGTATCGTTAGGATTAGCCTTAGTAAATGTCACAAGCGGTGACTCTCCGTCGTCCCAATCGTCGGCTGAACCGCCAGCATACCAAGAAGCATTATTCCACTGGAACGGCTCAGAGGACTCACCATTTAAAGTAGCCACCAATGTAGCAGGTGAATACGCACCTCCTTCAGCATAGAAAGAGAAATTCTCCTCGTTACCAGTGATGGCATCTCCTACAGGATCGTAACTTTTAGTGGCAGAATTGTACTCTACCTTCTGGACAGACCAAGCATAGGAATCAGACAGAACGTCAGTTCCGTTGATCAAATTGATGTCGGCATAAACAGGCATCAACAAATTTGTATAATAATTACCATTGACATTGGGTCCAGGATGCAAGAAGAGTGTTTCGGGCTCGTAAGCAGCCACGGGAATCACCTTCTGGCCTTCCATATAGTATTTTACATCAGTAACATCCAGGATATAGCCCTTATAGATACCGGCAGCCTTCGAGAGGTCATAGCGATCTTCCGAAAAAGCAGAATAAGCGATATCCTCCTCGTTGATGGTTGTCAGCGTGCCGTCTTCGTTCAACGTGATGACAATAGAGCCATCCTCTGATGCCCAACTATGAATGTAATAATACAAAGTAGTTCCATCCTGGGTAGTTCCCCAAACAACCTTCTGCGGCTGGATGGTAATGGTATTACCTTGCAGGGTGATGTCAGCACCTATATGCTCCAGCTCAGCCCATGCTTCGGGAAGGGGAATCACATCCACCAACATAGGTGCACCACTTTCGTCTGTTGTATAGAACATATCCCAGGAAAGAGAAGCATTGGTATCATAATCTCTTCCTTTACCCATGTACTTCTGCTTCAGATCAGCACGGTGCGTATTGGTTAGAGCATTCACAGGATGCACAGCCTTAAAGGACTTCATGTTCGGAGTAGCCGACTGGGACTTCTTCATGTTGTCCTTAGCCATCAGATTGGTGAGGGGTGTAGCCTTGCTGGCGTCAATCTTAACGTCTTTCATCGTCTTCATGTCGCCCTTGCTTACAACGCGATTGGATTGCATCTTCACATTAGCGGGTCGATGAAGCTGAGCACTTGCAGAGCCCACAATGAGTGCGGCAACTGCAAAGAGTAAAAATTTCTTCATAGCTTTTTACATTTAGTTAATAATTGTTCGTTAAAAAATTAATTCAGTTTGAAAGTTGTTCCGCCAGAGACAGCCGTGAACAGGCCGCCCGTAGGCAAGAAGTAGTCGTCGGGGGTCATGTCGTACGTACCATTAAGCGTGGCGGCGAATGCACGAGCCAGATTCTCCATTTCAGGAGACTTCTTGACAATAGCCTCCATGTTCTTGTCCACATTGTTCTCAGCAGAATAGTCAATGCGAGCCTGACCGTAAGCCGTGCGTGTTATCGTCAAAGCGACACCGGCGGTATTGGTCTTTGACTTGGCGGTG
>LXOW01391278.1_pt1 | contig 17294 bp, 15 predicted proteins | sample 1368591 | NCBI WGS metagenome assembly LXOW01 (sample SAMN04884650, study PRJNA319009) | bovine gut metagenome | isolation source: Cow rumen | host: Bos taurus | place: Italy: Legnaro (PD) | collected 2014-07-09 | reverse complement strand
CTTGTCCTGCACCTGCGCTGTCTTGCGCTTTTTTGCCCCTGAGGCGGAAAAGCTAAATAAGAGACAAAAAATAACAAATAAAAGCACGGCCGACGACTGCAAGGGTAGCCGGCCACGGAAAGAACGAACCTTGTTTCGCATCCCTGCCATATCTTTTATCTGTTATTTTTTATTTAGGGCGAAGCCCGCTATTATAGGGTGAAGCCCGCTATCTTACCCATCCTTCGTATTCAAAGTCGCAGTTGCGATAGTTGTCGTTGATACGGACGTAGGTAGACTTGATGCGCTTGACCACCCACTCGTGGAGACGCTGGTTGCGGAGTTTTTCCAGCACGACAGCCTTCAGCACCTGATAGTCTTCGGTGATGGTGGCCTTATGACCTTCCGTGCGGTTCTTCAGCTTGACAAAGGCACAAACGGTCTTGCCGCGATCGTCGATCATCTGGAACGGTGCCGACAATTCGCCCACCTTCAGACCGTCGACAGCCCTGGCAACCTCGGGAGGAAGGTCAGCCAGCTTGAAGCGCGACGTGCGGCCCTCCTGCGTCATGTTCGACATCAGACCGTTGTTGTTGCGTGTATCCTTGTCGTCGGAGAACAGTGCCACGGCATCCTCGAAGGTAAACTTCTCGATGGCGTTGCCGTCCTTGTCCTTATAGACGTTTCTGATGATTTCGGGGGGCACGTTGTCGTGGATAGCAGTAACCAAGGTATCCAGACGATGGAGGGCCAGCTCGATGGCAGCGTCGCTGACGACGGGCTTACGCAGGATGTGGCGCACCTTGATTTTGTCGCCACGCTTGTCGATGAGCTGGATGATATGGTAGCCAAACTCCGACTCCACGATTTTCGAAACGCGCTTGGGGTCGGTCAGACCGAAGGCCACATTGGCAAACGCCGGATCGAGCATGCCACGACCTGTATAGTCGAGCTCACCGCCACGGCGTGCCGTACCCGGGTCTTCGGAATAAAGGCGTGCCAGTGTCTGGAACGTCGACTCACCTCTGTTGATACGGTCAGTATAGTCACGCAGCTCTTCCTTGATGCGGTTGATTTCCTCCTGTTCGATGCGCGGCTTAAGAGTGATGATCTGCACCTCCACCTCGGTAGGTACAAAGGGGATGCTGTCCTGTGACATGTTCTTGAAATAGCGGCGCACGTCGGCAGGGGTCACGGTGATGTCCTTGACCAACTTCTGCTGCATGCCCTGCACCATCTGGCGCTCGCGGTAGGAGTCGCGCAGGTCGGAACGTATCTGATTAATATTCTTCTTATGATACTCTTCGAGCTTCTCACGTGAACCGATATAGTTGATCATGTTTTCCAGATACTGCTCCACACCCTGTGTAATCTCTGACTCCGTGACTTCCACACTGTCGATGATGGCCTGGTTGAGGTACAGTTTCTGAACGGCAATCTGCTCGGGAATGGCGCAGTCGGGATCCCCCTTCCAGCGCATACCCTCCTGCTGCCCCTGGATGCGCATGGCTTCCACGTCAGACCTCAGGATGGCCTCGTCGCCGACGACCCAGATGACTTCGTCGACAACAGTTCCCAAACTGTCGAGCTGATTATTCGCCAGCGACACCATGGACGCCAGTGAGACCCATATCAGAAGGAATAGTCTATTCATGTTTGTTGACGGTCTTGAGAATTTCTTCATTGACGGTGAAAGGATAACGCTTGCGCAGGTCGGCAACCCACAGGCGCTCCAACTCGTCCTGCAGGTCGGCGGTGACCTGGACGCGCACGTCGGTATAGTCCTGAGGTTTCTTCAGCAGCTTGCCATACGTAGCGTCGATGGGATAGCCCTTCACGCTGTCTACCTTGACATCGGCTACCTTGAACACATCGCGGTCGATGACCTTGTTGTCGCCCTTCTTGAACAGTCCCTTCTCCACACGGATGCGGATGATGGAGTCGCCATTGAAGGTCTTGCGCAGAGCTTCGTTCCAGTCGGCAAACTTCAGTTTCTTCACACACTTGGCGACAGGCTTGATATAGCTCTCGTCCTTGACGTGGTAGACCATGCCCTTGAAGCGGGGATTGTTCTTCCACTCGTCCTTGTAGCGTTTTTGGTTCTTCTTGAAATATCTCTCCAGACCGGCCTCGTCCTTGGCGGCTTTCTCCCAAACGGTACGGTTGCTGATTTCATAGAGCAGCAGACCGTCGTGGTACTCCTTGATGAGGTAACGCATCTCCTTGTCGGCCTCAGCCAGCGAGTCGGTGCGCTGCTCCATGACCTGCTCCTTGGTCAGCGTGCCGTTGGAAGCCTTCACCAGTTCATCAACCTTCCTGGCAGAGATGCTGTTGCGGGCGTTGCGCTGTTCCAGATAGCGAAGGATGTTATCCTTGTGGAAGTCAAACGGCTCCAGCTGCTTGCGGTCCTTCATCAGGATGATATGCCAGCCGAAGGGCGACAGGAAAGGTTTGCTCATCTGGTTGGGCTGCANNTATAGACAGAGTCTATGCGGCGCTTGGCCTCGTCCTGCTCGTCCTTGGTGGCCTTCTGCTTCACCAGTATCAGGATATGTGCAGCACTCACCAGTCCGTCAGGGCCAATCGTCTTCTTCGTCTCGTCATACACCTTATGGGCCTCAGCCATCATGTCGGCATCGGTCACGAAGGTCGGCATCACCTGCTGGTCGCGATACTGGGCAAACTCTTCCTTGAAGGCCTTTGTCGTATCCAGACGGGCATCCAGGGCAGCCTGCACCTTCAGCTTGTAATTGACAAACAGGTCGACATATTCCTCGACGGTCTTCTTGTCAATGACACCGTCGGTATTGTTCTTGTTATAGCTGTACTCAAACTCCGAACGAGGCACGGGCACGCCAGCCACCGTCATAATAATAGGATCTGTCTGTGCTACTGCGGCAGTACTCATCAGACAGGCCGCCAGAATCATCTTTAGCTTCATCTGCTTAATTTATATAATTCGTGTTATTCGTCTTAATTCGTTGTATGAAATCAATCGTTCGGTCTCGAATAGTTGGGTGCCTCACTGGTGATGGTGATGTCGTGCGGGTGGCTCTCGTTGACGCCGGCATTGGTGATACGGGTGAACTTGGCCTCGTGCAGCTTCTCGATGGTGGCAGCACCACAGTAGCCCATACCCGAACGCAGACCGCCTACCATCTGGTAGATGACCTCCTGGACCGTTCCCTTGTAAGGCACGCGACCGGCAATGCCCTCGGGCACCAGCTTCTTCACGTCCTTCGTGTCGGCCTGGAAGTAGCGGTCCTTTGAGCCGTGCTCCATGGCCTCCAGTGAACCCATGCCGCGATAACTCTTGAACTTACGACCGTTATAGATAATGGTGTCGCCAGGGCTCTCCTCAGTACCAGCCACCAGCGAGCCAATCATTACGCAGGAACCACCGGCAGCCAGTGCCTTCACGATGTCGCCGCTGTAGCGCAGACCACCATCGGCTATCAGGGGCACGTCCGTATCCTTCAAGGCACTGTAGACGTCATAGACGGCACTCAGCTGGGGAACGCCCACACCGGCTACCACGCGGGTGGTACAGATAGAGCCCGGACCGATGCCCACCTTCACGGCGTCTGCACCATTCTCAGCCAGCATCTTTGCAGCGTCACCCGTAGCGATGTTACCCACCACGATGTCGATGTTGGGGAACGATGCCTTGGCCTCGCGCAGTTTCTCGATGACACTCTTCGAATGACCATGAGCCGTATCAATGACGATGGCGTCAACACCGGCGTGCACCAGTGCCTGCATGCGGTCCAGCGTGTCAAATGTCACGCCAACACCGGCGGCTACGCGCAGGCGACCCTTGTCGTCCTTGCATGCCATGGGCTTGTCTTTAGCCTTCGTGATGTCCTTATAGGTAATCAGTCCCACCAGGTGGTTGTCCTTATCCACCACGGGCAACTTCTCAATCTTGTTCTTCTGCAGGATGTCAGCAGCAGCTGTCAGGTCGGTCTGCTGGTGCGTGGTGACGAGGTTGTCCTTCGACATAACCTCGTCCACAGGACGATCCAACCGGCGCTCGAAGCGCAGGTCGCGGTTCGTCACGATACCCACTAAGTGGCGCTCGTCATCAACCACGGGAATACCGCCGATGTGATACTCTGCCATGATGTCCAGTGCCTGGGCAACCGTGCTCCCTAAAGGAATGGTTATCGGGTCGTAAATCATGCCGTTCTCGGCACGCTTCACAATAGCCACCTCACGGGCTTGGTTCTCTATCGACATGTTCTTGTGGATGACGCCGATGCCGCCCTCGCGGGCAATGGCAATAGCCATCTGGCTCTCCGTCACCGTATCCATGGCCGCCGTCACAAACGGCACGTTCAACTGGATATTCCGCGAAAAACGCGTTTGCAACTCTACCGTCTTCGGCAGCACCTCAGAATAGGCGGGAATCAACAGGACGTCGTCGAATGTGAGGCCGTCCATCACAATCTTATCTGCAATAAATGATGACATAATATTACTCCTTATTTTTTTATTGCGTGCAAATTTACTGCTTTTTCGTTGAACAGCGCCCATTGCCCGTCGAACATTATTCTTTTTTAACGTACTTAAACAATGGCAGGATAATAGGGATATGGATGATTACCCACATCGCCTTCAGCACAAATATGCGACAACATCCGGCCGTACGCATCCGTCATGGCAAGCAAGCCGACGAAGGCAATGGGAATCCTCCTTCAGCAAACCCGGCAGAATAGTATGGACGACAATACAAGGTTTAGTTGGCCATCTCGGAGAGGAATTTTATGCGGACGAGGCGGATTTCGTCCTCGGAGCATTCGGCACCGAGCTCCTGCAGGGCATCCTCCAGGGAGTCGGTCTCACTCTCGGCGAAGTAGTCATAGATGTCGTCGACATGGTCTTCGTCCATCACTTCTTCCAGGAAGTAATCGATGTTCAACTTCGTACCGCTGTAGACGATGGCCTCCACCTCGTCGAGCAGTTCCTCGAACTCCAGACCCTGGGCGGTAGCAATGTCATCGAGTGCAATCTGGCGGTCGATGGCCTGAATGATCTTCACCTTTAGGATAGACTTCTTGGCGACGGTGCGGACACGCAGGTCGCTATGACGCTCTATCTCATTCTCGTCACAATAGCGCTTGATGAGGTCTACAAAATCCTTGGCATACGGCTGGCGTACCTTACCCTCGCCGACGCCCTGGATGTTCTTCAGTTCCTCCAGCGTGACGGGATAGTCGGTAGCCATCTGCTCAATGCTGACATCTTGGAAGATGACGTATGGCGGACGGTCGAGCTTCTTGCTGACTTTCTTACGCAGGTCTTTCAGCATGGCGCTGAGCGTCGGGTCAAGAGCACTGGTGCCACCCTCGTGGTCGGCAGTCGCCTCGTAGTCGCCAGTATATTCGTGGTCCTCGACTATCATGAACGACTCGGGATTCTTCAAGAACTTCTTGCCTGCCGACGTTAGTTTCAGCAGACCGTAGTTCTCGACGTCTTTCTTCAGGTAGCCGGCGATGAGGGCCTGACGGATAACGGGATTCCAATATTTTTTCTCCGTCTTCTCACCAATGCCGAACAGTTCGTGGTCCTGATGCTTGTGGGCCAGCAGTTCCTCGGTCTCCTGCCCGGACACGAAGTCGATGATGTAGTCGGAGCGGAAGTTTTCCTTCAGGGCATGGATGGCCTTGAGCACCATCACCAGCTGCTCCTTGCCCTCTACCTTCGTCTTCGGGTGCAGGCAGTTGTCACAGTTGTGGCAGTTGTCCTTGTCGTAGGTCTCGCCGAAATAGTTGAGCAGCATCTTGCGGCGGCATACCGACGACTCTGCGTAGGCTGCCGTCTCTGCCAGCAGCTGGCGCCCGATGTCCTGCTCGGCTACGGGTTTACCCTCCATGAACTTATCCAGCTTCTGTAGGTCCTTCTGGGCATAGAACGTGATGCACATGCCCTCACCGCCATCGCGGCCGGCACGTCCCGTCTCCTGATAGTAGCCTTCCAGTGACTTGGGAATGTCGTAGTGGATGACAAAGCGCACGTCGGGCTTGTCGATGCCCATGCCAAAAGCGATGGTAGCTACAATGACGTCAATCTCCTCCATCAAGAAGTCGTCCTGTGTCTGCGAGCGGAGGGCACTGTCAAGTCCGGCATGGTAGGGTGCCGCCTTGATGTCGTTGGCTTTCAGTACCTCAGCCAGCTCCTCGACCTTNNTTGTCGGTAGCCGTTGCCGTCAGCGCAATGACGGGAGCCTTGCCTATCTCGTTGATGATAGGACGGATGCGTCGGTACTCTGGACGGAAGTCGTGACCCCACTCAGAGATACAGTGCGCCTCGTCGATGGCATAGAACGATATCTTGGCTTGGCGCAGGAACTCCACGTTCTCTTCCTTCGTCAGCGATTCGGGAGCCACATAGAGTAGTTTGGTCTTGCCAGCCATGATATCAGCCTTCACCTGGTCGATAGCCGACTTGTTGAGCGAAGAGTTCAGGTAATGCGCCGTACCCTCCTCACTCATCGAGCTGATGACGTCAACCTGATTCTTCATCAGCGCAATCAGCGGAGAGATGACGATGGCCGTACCTTCCATCAGCAGCGAAGGCAGCTGATAGCACAGCGACTTACCGCCGCCCGTCGGCATCAGCACAAAGGTGTCGTTGCCATCAAGCACATTCTGGATGATGGCTTCCTGGTCGCCCTTGAACTTGTCGAAGCCAAAGTATTTCTTGAGTGATTCTGTCAGATTCTGTTTTTTGTTTGCCATAGACTTTTTAAGGATATTATTTCAGATGCGACTTGTCAAGCTGCTCCTGGGCATACTTGGCAGTCACTTCAAAGGATTTAGTTCGCTTAGAGGGAATCTCAAACATGGTATCCATCATGATGCTCTCCACGATGGAGCGTAAGCCGCGGGCACCAAGCTTGTACTCGATAGCTTTGTCGACGATGAGCTTGAGGGCCTCGGGGGTGAAGGTGAGCTTGATGCCGTCCATCTCGAACAGCTTTTCGTACTGCTTGATGATGGAGTTCTTGGGTTCAGTCAGTATCTTTGTCAGGGCGTCGCGGTCGAGCGGATTCAGATAGGTCAGCACGGGCAGACGACCGATAATCTCAGGAATCAGTCCGAACGACTTCAAGTCCTGCGGAGCAATATACTGCATCAGGTTCTCCTTGTCTATCTTACGCACGTTCTGCACCGAGTTATAGCCCACTACATGGGTGTTCAGACGCTGGGCTATCTTACGCTCAATGCCGTCGAAGGCACCGCCGCAGATAAACAGGATGTCGCGGGTGTCTATCGAGATGTAGTCCTGATCCGGATGCTTGCGACCTCCCTTGGGAGGAACGTTGACATTCGTACCCTCCAGCAACTTAAGCAGTCCCTGCTGGACACCTTCACCGCTGACATCGCGGGTGATGGAGGGATTGTCCGACTTACGGGCTATCTTGTCTATCTCGTCGATGAAGACAATGCCGCGCTCGGTGGCTTTCACGTCATAGTCGGCAACTTGCAGCAAACGCGTGAGAATGCTTTCCACGTCCTCACCGACATAGCCGGCCTCCGTAAAGACGGTGGCATCGACGATGGTAAACGGCACGTCCAGCTGTCTGGCAATGGTGCGCGCCAGCAGCGTCTTGCCAGTACCCGTCGAACCCACCATGATGATGTTCGACTTCTCAATCTCCACCTCGTTTTCGTTCTGGGGCTGCTGAAGGCGCTTGTAGTGGTTATAGACAGCCACGCTCAGGTAGCGCTTGGCCTCGTCCTGGCCAATGACGTACTGATCCAGGTACTCCTTGATTTCCTTGGGTTTGGGGACGCGCTTCATGCTAAACTTGCTGTGCTGGCGGCGGGCCTCAGGACCATAGCCGTTGGCAGTAGCCACCTGATAGGCCTGCACGGCACAATCCTCACAGATGCAGGCGTCCACACCCGTTATCAGCAGATTTACCTCACGCTCAGAGCGTCCACAGAAATTACACTTCTTTGCTATCATTTCTTCTTCAGCACCTGGTCAATCATTCCGTATTCCTTGGCTTCCTCGGCAGTCATCCAGTAGTTGCGGTCGGAATCGTTCCACACCTTATCGTAGGGCGTATGAGAATGCTCGGAGATGATGGTATACAGTTCCTTCTTGAACTTCATAATCTCCTTGGCCTCAATCTCGATATCCGAAGCCTGGCCCTGCACACCGCCTAACGGCTGGTGAATCATCACACGGCTGTGGGGCAGTGCCGAGCGCTTACCCTCCGTACCAGCCACTAACAGTACGGCAGCCATCGAGGCAGCCATGCCCGTACAGATGGTAGCTACGTCGCTGGAGATAAACTGCATGGTGTCGTAGATGCCGAGTCCGGCAGTCACGCTGCCACCAGGCGAGTTGAGGTAGATGCTGATATCCTTGCCCGAGTCCACGGAGTCGAGATACAGCAGCTGTGCCTGCAGCGTGTTGGCGGTGTAGTCGTCAATCTGTGTACCGAGGAAGATGATGCGGTCCATCATCAATCGCGAAAAAACGTCCATCTGGGTGACGTTCAACTGACGTTCCTCCAGGATGTAAGGATTCAAATACTGAGCCTGTGCGCTCATCACTTCGTCGAGCACCAGACCATTGATACCTAAATGCTTGGTAGCATATTTTCTAAAATCGTTATTCATCATTTCTTTCTCTATCATTATGCAAAAGGGCACGCTTCTTTGCCCTTTTTGAAAACGTAGATACAAAATTACGAAAAAAAGTCGGAACGCAAAGCATCCCGACTCTTTTTTTTGGTTAAAGAATTATAATTCGTCTGTTACTTGCCAGAAAGCATCTTCTGGAAATCTTCCATGGTGATGTCTTTCTCGTCCAACTTCACTACATTCTTCAGGGCGGCAGTCAGCTTGACATCAACAGCGCGGTCAACAATACCGTCAAGGTTCTCGCGCTTCTTCAGCATATCCTGAGCATAGTTCTCCAAATACTCATCGGGCATGTTCGACATGCCATACTGGGCGAACTGTGCACGGACAACCTCCTTGGCAACGGCCTTCAAGTCGTCATCTTCGACCTTGATGCCCTGGGCAGCTACCAGCTGCTCCTTGATCAGGTGCCAGCCCAGCTCCTTGATGCTGGCCTCGAAGTTCTTCTCGACATAATCCTCAGCGTCCTTGCGGTCCTTGTTGTTCTGAATCATCACGCGCTTCAAGATAGCCTCGGGGAACTCCAGCTTGCCAACCTTCTCCTCTACATAGGCACGGACGTCCTGCAGGAACTTATAGTCAGAGTCGGTCTTGAACTGCTGGGCAATCGTGTCAGCAATCTTCTGGCGGAACTCCTGCTCGTCCTTGACAGTACCCTCACCAAATACCTGGTCAAACAGCTGCTGGTTGACCTCTGCCTTGACGAAGCGGGAAATCTCAGTAATCTGGAACGTGAAGTCACCCGTATGCTCAGCCACCTGATCCTTCTCGATCTTCAGCAGGCTGCTGAGCTCGACGTCACTCTCGGGATAAGCCTTGCGGGGATTCCAAGTGATGATGTCGCCCAGCTTACAGCCGTCAAACAGCTTCTTCTGGTCGTCCGCCTTCATATATTGAGGCATCAGCGCGGCGTTAGCCACCTCGATGGTGCCATCAATCTCGCGCAGGTCACCCTTCAGCATGTCGCGCTGCTCGGGATCAAACTGCTCAGCCTTCTGGTACTCGCCAGAGCGGCTCTGGTACATCTCCACCTGCTGGTCAATGAGTTTGTCCTCAACTGTGATGTTGTAGTAAGGCACCTTGTCCTTGGCGCTCAACTGAGCCTCGAACTCAGGAGCCACAGCGATGTCGAACTTAAAGGTCAGGGGAGCGTTGCCCTCGAAGTCGAGAACTTCCTGCTGCTCACTGGGAAGGGGCTCACCCAGCATCTGTATCTTGTTCTCGCGTACATATTCATACAGCTTCTCACCCAGCAATTTGTTGACAACGTCTACCTTGACGCTGGTACCAAACTGGCGCTTAATCATGCCCATAGGAGCCTGACCGGGACGGAATCCGGGAATATTAGCACGCTTGCGATAGTCTTTCAGGGTCTTTTCGACCTCAGGCTGATAGTCAGCCGTCTCCAACGTAATGGTCATCAAACCATTGATCTTGTCAGGAGCTTCAAATTGAATATTCATTGTTTCTTTATACCTTATTTATTTATATATGCGTTTTGAGCGTGCAAAGGTACGAAATTTCTCTTACCTCTTGCCTTTCAACCCTTACCTCTTAAGAATAATTAACTTTCTTCCTCCTGTCTGCGCTGTTCTTCCAGGACGGTGAAATCCTTCTGGCGCAACACAAACGACTCCGTCAGATAGTTTTTGCGCACCACCGGATTGGCTGCCAGCTCTTCCGGCGAGCCTTGGAACAGGATGCGGCCCTCGAACAAGAGGTAGGCACGATTGGTGATACATAGGGTATCCTCTACGTTATGGTCGGTAATCAGGATGCCGATGTTTTTATCTTTCAGTTTCCACACGATGAACTGGATGTCCTCGACGGCAATGGGGTCCACACCGGCAAAGGGTTCGTCGAGCATGATGAACTTCGGCTCGATGGCCAGACAGCGGGCTATCTCCGTACGACGGCGCTCACCACCTGATAGGCGGTCACCCGTATTCCTGCGCACCTTCTCCAAACGGAACTCCTTGATCAGGCTCTCCAACTTCTCCAACTGGTAGTCGCGGGGCTTGCCCGTCATCTCCAGAACGCTCAGGATGTTATCCTCCACCGTCATCTTGCGGAATACCGAGGCCTCCTGTGCCAAATAACCGATGCCGGCACGGGCACGCTTATATACCGGATAGGTCGTCACCTCCTCGTCGCCTAAGTAAATATGACCACCATTGGGGACGATGAGTCCGGTCGTCATGTAGAACGACGTTGTCTTACCCGCACCATTCGGCCCCAGCAGACCGACGATCTCGCCCTGTTTCACGTCAAACGAGACATCGTTTACCACTGTTCGCTTGCCATAGATCTTCACCAGTCCTTCTGCACGCAGCACAAGACTTTCACTGCCCTGAAGGTCTGAGTGTGTCACACTATCCTGCTCTTTCTGCGGCTGTTCAGCCTGTATGTTCATCGTTTCATTCATATCGGCTGCAAAGGTACGACAATCTTTGAACTTTGAACTTTGAACTATGAGCTTTATCATAGTACGTTAGGTATATTTAACACTTTAACAAATCATAAAGTTCAAAGTTCAAAGCTTAAAGCTCAAAGAAAATAAGTACCTTTGCAGCCGATATGGTGAAATTATTGCATAAGTGGCTGACAACGTTCGGCAAGTTCGTCATACTGATGGGGCGTACCTTTTCGGTGCCCGAGCGTTTCCGGATGTTCTGGAAACAGTATGTCAAGGAGATGGCCCAGCTGGGTATCGACTCCATTGGCATCGTACTTTTGATATCGTTCTTCATTGGTGCCGTTATTTGCATTCAGATGAAACTGAACATCCAGTCGCCCTGGATGCCCCGCTGGGTCAGCGGCTACACGACACGTGAGATCATGCTGTTGGAGTTCTCGAGTTCCATTATGTGTCTGATTCTGGCCGGCAAGGTAGGTTCGAACATCGCTTCCGAGATAGGTACCATGCGTGTCACACAGCAGATTGACGCCCTCGACATCATGGGTGTCAACTCGGCATGTTATCTCATCCTGCCCAAGATATTAGGCATGATCACCATTATGCCCATCCTGGTCATCTTCTCGTCAGCCATGGGTATCATGGGAGCCTATGGCACGGCCTATATCGCCCACATCATCGTGCCCGACGACCTGACGCTGGGACTGCAACACCAGTTTAAGTCATGGTTTGTATGGATGTCAATCATCAAAAGCCTCTTCTTTGCCTTCATCATCTCGGCAGTCCCATCATACTTCGGCTATACCGTCGAGGGCGGTTCTGTCAACGTCGGCAAGGCCTCGACAGACGCTGTGGTGACATCCAGCATACTGATTCTTTGTAGTGATGTATTCTTGACCGAGCTGTTATCATGATAGAAGTAAAGAATCTATATAAGAGTTTTGACGACGTTGAGGTGTTGAAAGATATATCAACCGTTTTTGAGGATGGCAAGACCAACCTCATCATCGGCCAGAGTGGCAGTGGCAAGACCGTGCTCATGAAAAACCTGGTGGGACTCTTTGACCCCACCAAGGGACAGATTCTCTATGACGGCCGCGATTTTGTGCACATGTCCAAGCAGGAAAAGGTACACATGCGCCGCGAGATGGGTATGATATTCCAGTCGGCAGCACTCTTCGACTCGCTGACCGTGATGGAGAACGTCATGTTCCCGCTCGACATGTTCTCATCCATGAACCTGCGCGAACGGCAGCGGAGAGCCATGGACTGCCTCGACCGCGTCAATCTGGTTGGTGCCGAGGAGAAGTTTCCCGGCGAGATATCCGGTGGTATGCAGAAGCGCGTAGCTATTGCCCGTGCCATTGCCCTGAATCCCAAATACCTGTTCTGCGACGAGCCGAACAGTGGACTCGACCCCAAGACATCGCTGATTATCGACGACCTGCTGCACTCCATAACGCGGGAGTTCAAGATGACGACCATCATCAACACGCACGACATGAACTCCGTCATGGGTATCGGCGAGAACATCATCTTCATTTACGAAGGTCGTAAAGAGTGGCAGGGCGTGTCTGCCGACATCATGGGTTCGACGAACAAGCGGCTCACCGACTTCATCTTTGCCTCCGACCTGCTGAAGGAGATGCGTGAAGCTATCACCCGCCAGCATTAGCCCCCCTTCCTGTCACCGATTGACCTGCGTCAACGAAAGGCAGATTCTGTTGATACAAGTCAAAATTTGGGTTGTTAGCGCAAACAATTCGCTTTTTTGCTTGCAAGGGACCAAAAAACGTCGTACCTTTGCATCGTCAAAAAGAGATAAGAGCTGCCAAAGAGAAGACAGCAAGTAAGGATAACAAAGGATAACAACTAAAGAAAAGAAAGGGTAAAAAGATGAAAAAGTTAATTAGAAAATGGATAAGGAGTGAGGCCTACAATGAGTATTGTCTGAACATGGCAAGAATGTATAATTACCGCCCCGCAAATTAATGAAGAGTAGCATAGAAAATGAAAGAAATCCTGATGCAGCATTTCGCCTGCATCGGGATTTTATTTCTTTGACGCCGGTCACCAAGAGTGGAAATAAGTTTGTGCCTATTTTTACCGTCGGAAAGAAATAATAGTAATAAAGTATCGTTAGTATATTGAAGAGATTGTGACATTCTCTTTTCAAAACGAACACTTNNCGAGTATCAGCCAGAGAAGGACATCAAGGAACTGAATCTGCCGAAAATGTATAAGTTGGTAGATGATGCCATGGAACAGTCGGAACGCTACATCACCGACTACAAGAGCAAACTCTACCAGACCAAGCAGGCAATAGCCCAGAGCAGTGACAACTATCAGAAGCTCGACTTGACACTGGACTTGAGCTATATGTACGAGTCGTTCAATGGCGACTCGACGCTGGCCTATACTGCCTGGGCCTTGCAGATGGCCGGGGAGTTGGGACTGCCTGAGGTCATGGCCGACTGTGAGGCCCGCATGGCCTATCTGTGTACTTTCCTGGGGTCGCAGACGGAGTCTCTTACATTGTTGCAGCGCTTAGACAAAAGTGCTCTGTCGCAGGACGGACTGTGCGACTACTATCGTGCTTACATCATGGTGTACGGCAATCTGGGCAGCAACTGCCAGATACCTGCCATGCGCGATGAGTTCTATCAGAAGCACCTGACCTATATGGACAGTCTGCTTGCCGCCGCAAAGCCCGGTTCAGAGATATACCTGGGCTACCGGCAGCCTCAGCTTGTAGCAGAAAAACGCTTTGAAGAGGCGCTGAAGATGAACGATGAGCGGCTGAACATGACGCAGGAGGGTACCCATGACAATGCCATCATCTCCTACAGCCGCTATACCATCTATAACGCCATGGGCAATCGGGACATGGCCAAGTACTGGCTTTGCAAGTCGGCATTGGACGACATCCGCAATGCCGTCATGGACCAGAGCTCGCTCATCTCGCTGGCAGAGATGCTCGATGAAGATGGTGACCTGGAGCGGGCCAATCGTTATATTTGCTTTACCTGGGAGTGTAACCGCCGGTTCAGCCCGCACATGCGTTTGTGGCAGATGGCTCCGCTGCTGTCGGCTATTGAGGGGAACTTCGAAGCCAAGCTGAACCGTGAGAGACAGATACTGACCGTGACAACAGCTGCAGCCTCCATACTCTTGGTAGTATTGCTGTTCTTTGTTGTTCACTTCAGACAGAAGCGCAAGGAACTGGCCCGTGCCAAGGACGAACTGGAGCAGACTAACCGCCGGTTGGCTGGAGCCAACGAGATACTGAGGGTGATGAAGCATCAGCCTGAAGCATAGACCGCTTGACAGGCTTTTTGGTGAAATGTAAACGAAAGGAGGGCAGAAGCCCTCCTTTCGTTTACAGTTTTATCACGCAATTTCATCTCTGAGTCCCCATAGCCCTCGGTGCAGGGGGCGGACGTTTAGGATTAGTCCTCCGGGTCGCCGCTGTCACTGCTGCCGCCGCTTGGGGCGGTTTCCATTTCTTGGAGTGCCCGTCCCGCGTCGGGACAACCGTTCCTGCGTAGGCAGTCCTTCTGAATCGTTCGATTGTTGGGGCATACTCGTGTTATTTATCTCTGTTTCTTATCATCTTGTCTGTTAATCGTCTTTTGAATATAAAGGCACGAGCACTTTCATATAACAACACGCCATCTCAAGGATACGCCAGTATGAAAACGACCACAGATTACACAGATTTAACCGATTTCAACGGCTATCGCCGCGATTATTTGGGATTTCACAGATTCTAAGCGGCTTCATCATCGCGGCATTAGCCGCTGTAATCCAATAATAAACCTGTGAAATAGCATCAACAACGCGTAGCAAAAATCTGTGTAATCTGTGAAATCTGTGGTGAAATATAACTTCAGAAACTTGAGTACCTTATTATATATTATAGCTTCGGCGATGTCCTGCATGGCTAACTCAGTTACACATTTACGATCGTCAAGCTGGACAGGCTCTTTATTTCATATACCATTGACCATCCTTCTCGACCATGGGGACTACTATTTCCTCCTGGGTAGAGTCGGCAAAGCAGAGCAGCAGGAAAGCGTATGTCAACTGCAATGTCGTGTCACGACGGCCTACATTAGGACTGATGCGAACCTCGCTGATACCGCCATGCTTCTCTTCGACATCGGCCATGTACTTCCGATAGACGGCAACCATCTGTTCGCAATAGTCGGTAGGCAGGCTGTCAACGGCGGCGCGACCTTCCAGAAAGTCCTCCGGGAAGCCTGCTGCCAAACGGTCGTAATAACCCTTGGCAGCCTCGGCAGCTTTTTCCTCAGGCGAAGGCCCCCCACAGGCAGAACAGGCCAGCACGATGGCCAGCAAGGTGAGCAAATGCTTCATTTCTGGCGGACAAAGACATTGATGGGTGTTCCTGTCAGCGTCCAGTTATCGCGGAGTTTGTTCTCTAAGAAGCGACGATAAGGTTCCTTGACATACTGGGGCAGGTTGGCATAGAACACAAAGGTAGGAATCTGCGTGTCCGGTACCTGTGAGACATACTTAATCTTGATGTACTTACCCTTGATGCTGGGTGGTGGCGTCTGCTCGATGAGCGGCAGCATCACCTCGTTGAGTTTCGAGGTTCCAATCTTGATCTTACGATTCAGATAGACCTGCTTGGCCGTCTCTAACACCTTGAAGATGCGCTGTTTGGTCACAGCAGAGGCAAAGATGATGGGGAAGTCGACGAAAGGAGCCATACGGTTGCGGATAGCCGTCTCGAAGGTCGTGATGGCAACCTGCGACTTGTCTTCCACCAAATCCCATTTGTTGACGACAACAACCAGCGACTTGTTGTTCTTCTGAATCAGCTGGAAGATGTTCATGTCCTGCGTCTCAATGCCACGAGTGGCATCAATCATCAGGATACAGACATCCGAATTCTCGATGGCACGGATAGAGCGCATGACAGAGTAGAACTCCAAATCTTCCGTCACCTTGTTCTTGCGACGGATACCGGCCGTATCGACCAGATAGAAGTCGAAGCCAAACTTGTCGTACTTGGTATAGATGCTATCGCGGGTAGTACCGGCAATCTCAGTAACGATATTGCGGTCTTCACCAATAAAAGCATTGATAATGCTCGACTTGCCGGCATTGGGACGTCCCACGACGGCAAAGCGCGGCGTACCGTCCTCCAGGTCGTCCACCTCGTCGGTCTTCAGTTTCGTCAGCACGAAGTCCAGCAGGTCGCCCGTACCACTACCCGTGGCGGCACTGACACAGAAGGGGTCACCCAGTCCCAGTTTGTAGAACTCGTACTGGCCGTACAGGTCCTTGCCGTCGTCAGCCTTGTTGGCTACCAGCACGACAGGAAGCTTCGAACGGCGCAGGATGAGTGCCACGTCCTCGTCGAGGTCGGTCAGGCCGTTCTTGATGTCAACTAGAAACAGAATCAGGTCTGCCTCTTCCGTTGCCACCAGTACCTGCTTACGAATCTCCTCTTCGAAGATGTCATCGCTATTGACGACCCAGCCGCCCGTGTCGACCACCGAGAACTCACGGCCGTTCCACTCACATTTGCCATACTGGCGGTCACGGGTTGTTCCGGCCTCGTCGCTCACAATGGCACGACGGGAATTGGTCAGCCTGTTGAATAAGGTGGACTTGCCGACATTCGGGCGTCCAACGATTGCTACTAAGTTTGCCATATTCTTTTTTGCTATATTTTACTCTGGATTATATCCGAAAGCGTCTAACTCACTCTGCGACGAGCGCCAGTCCTTATCGACCTTGACAAAGGTTTCCAGATAGATGGGTTTGCCGAAGAACTTCTCCAGCGTCTTGCGGGCCTCCGTAGAGACCTTTTTCAGCGCGATACCCTGATGGCCGATGATGATGCCTTTCTGCGAGTCGCGCTCCACATAGATGATGGCGTTGATATGGATGTTCTTCTCCGTCTCCTTGAAACGCTCCACGCGCACCTCTACGGAGTAGGGTATCTCCTTGTCATAGTAGAGGAGGATTTTTTCACGGATAATCTCCGACACGAAGAAGCGGGCGGGCTTGTCTGTCAACTGGTCCTTGTCAAAGTATGCCGGACTCTCGGGCAGCAGCTCCTGTATGCGCTTCAACAGCATGTCCACACCAAACTTGTTCTTGGCCGAGATGGGCAGTATCTCGGCATTGGGCAGCAGCCCATGCCAGCGCTCAACGATGTCACCCAGCGTCTTTTGGTCGCTCTCATCAATCTTGTTGAT
>LXOW01194993.1_pt1 | contig 17308 bp, 13 predicted proteins | sample 1368591 | NCBI WGS metagenome assembly LXOW01 (sample SAMN04884650, study PRJNA319009) | bovine gut metagenome | isolation source: Cow rumen | host: Bos taurus | place: Italy: Legnaro (PD) | collected 2014-07-09 | reverse complement strand
CAGATTATAAGTGGGGGAGTACGGGAGTGTAGGAGTACGGGAGTGTAGACGAATGGGGCGATCGGAGACTACTCCACGAATATAATTGAAGAAGTATGTTCCCGAAAATAGGCCTCCACACGGTCGGCCATATTCTTACGAATGTAGGGGTAATAGAATTTCAGTTCCATGCCGTGATAATTGCCCTTGCGTCCAATGACAGGCAGGATGTATTTTTCCTCGTAGCCTTCTACCAACAGCAACTGACTTTCTGGGTCGCAGCGCACAGTCAGCGTGTCGTTTCTGCGTCTGCCATAGAGCACAAACGATGTGCTGACTGTGTCTGTCCGCCAATTGACGGGATTGATACACAGCAGATTTCCTCCACTGACAACAGGTACGGCACAGTCAGGCGACTTGACGGAGTTGAAGCAGATGGTCACACCTAAATCAGTGGCCTCTTGCGCGGGTTTGATGTGTGGGCAGCTGTCCAAGTCTTCCTGTGTCACCTTATAGCCAATGACGTATGCAGCAACCATCCGGCTGGCCACGCTGTCGGACATATGTTTTATTACGTGCATCATGGCATGGGCACCCTGACTGAATCCGGCCAGGATAAAAGGACGACCCTGGTTATAGTGTTTCAGATAGTATTCCCAACTGTTCAATACATCGTCCAAGGCTGTAGGCAGACGCAGCAAAGCCGTCTCCATATCTACCCATGACTGCATGGACACTTGACGATAATAAGGGGAGTAATAGTTGCAGGCCACTGAGTAGAAAGAATCGGCGGCAGCCATTTCCTTATGCATTAAAAAGCGCATCTCATCATCGTAAGTATCGGCGAAATGACAGGTATCACCCCCCATCAGGTGGTCGCCCGTCTCCGTAGAGATGATATAGAAAAGGTCGGCCTGACAGCCCCGGTCGCGAATGTACCACTGGGAGGGGTCGGAATAGTCAGGCTCCTCCGGGATTGGGCCAACAGACGTGTCAAAGAAGGGAAAATGAGGAATGAGAAACGAGGAATGGAATACAACGACAAAGGCGAATACCACGTAGAGCAGCATTCTGTAACCGCCATTCAGGTTCTTCTCACACCTTCTCGTCACATTGGCTTCAAAACCGTCATTTCCCATCGCTCATGACTCATTCCTCACTTCATTTTCCACTCCTCGTCTTGTTTCACCATAGGGACAACGATTTCCTCTTGGGTAGAATCGCCAAAGCAAAGCAAGAGGTACACCTGCATGACCTGAAGCGTCTCGTCCATCTGCACACGCGTCGCATGGACGCTGCTGACCCCCTGATGCTGGCCATTGACCTTCGTGAGGTGACGCTCATAGCAGGCCAGCAATTCCTCGCAGTAAGCGGCAGGCATACTGTCGGCTCCGGCACAGCCCTTAAGGAAATCCCCGGTGTGGTTATCGTATAGTGCCTGATAGTATTTCTCGGCAGCCGCAGCGGCCTGAGCCTCAGCAGAAAGACCTTTGCCGCACGACGCAAAGACCCCCAGCAGCAACAAAAACGCCAACAGGCAACAGCTGTACTTCATGCTATTTCTGACGGACAAAGATATTGATTGGCGATCCCGTAAGCGTCCAGTTCTCACGGATCTTATTCTCAAGGAAGCGCTTATAAGGCTCCTTCACATACTGCGGCAGGTTGGCATAGAAGATAAAAGTAGGAATCTGCGTGTCGGGCACCTGGCTGACGTACTTGATCTTGATGTACTTTCCCTTGATGCTGGGCGGCGGCGTGGCTTCAACGATAGGAAGCATCACCTCGTTGAGCTTCGTGGTGCCAATACGCAACTTCCGGTTCAGAAAGACCTGCTTGGCTGTCTCCAGCACCTTGAAGATGCGCTGTTTGGTCAGGGCCGACGCAAAAATGATGGGGAAATCGCGGAACGGAGCCATACGCTCACGGATGGCACGCTCAAAGGTATCAATAACGATTTGGGACTTATCTTCTACCAAGTCCCATTTGTTCACCACGACAACCAGACTCTTGTTGTTCTTCTGGATAAGCTGGAAGATATTCATATCCTGTGCCTCGATGCCACGCGTAGCGTCGATCATCAGAATGCAGACATCACTGTTCTCAATGGCACGGATGCTACGCATGACGCTGTAGAACTCCAAGTCTTCCGTCACCTTGTTCTTTCGGCGGATGCCTGCTGTATCAACCAGGTAGAAGTCGAAGCCGAACTTGTCGTAGCGGGTATAGATACTGTCGCGGGTAGTGCCGGCAATCTCGGTGACGATGTGGCGCTCCTCGCCGATAAAGGCGTTGATGATACTCGACTTGCCAGCATTGGGACGGCCCACCACGGCAAAACGGGGAATGCCCTCCTCCAGCTCATCTTCCTTCTTCTCCGGCAAGAGTTCCAACACATGGTCGAGCAAATCGCCGGTGCCGCTGCCTGTGATGGCACTGATGCAGAAAGGGTCGCCAAGCCCCAGCTTGTAGAAGTCGTATTGCCCATATAAATCCTTGCCGTCATCGGCCTTGTTCGCCACAAGGACGACTGGCAGCTTCGTGCGGCGCAGAATGAGTGCCACATCCTCGTCCCAGTCGGTGACACCGTTCTTGATGTCACAGAGGAACAGCACTAGGTCGGCCTCCTCAGTGGCGATAATGACCTGCTTGCGTATCTCCTCCTCGAAGATGTCATCGCTGTTCACAACCCATCCGCCGGTGTCCACGACGGAGAACTCCCGGCCGTTCCATTCGCACTTCCCATACTGGCGGTCGCGCGTCGTGCCGGCCTCCTCGCTGACGATGGCCTGACGGCTCTTGGTCAGACGATTGAATAGTGTGGACTTTCCCACATTAGGACGGCCCACAATGGCTACTAAGTTACCCATATCAGTTAAAATTTGTGTGCAAAGGTACAAAAACTAGGGCAAAAAACCAAACTAAAAGGTGTGTTTCTGCTAAAAAACGTAAAACTTGCGCGTATTACAAAACTTTCGGCTACCTTTGCAGTCTAAATTGTAGTGGCAGTGGCACGGAAGCCCATTGCCTCGCATGAAAAAGAACACAGTAAGAATGAGCATAACAAGAATAGCCCGACGATTCTTTGCCCCACGCTGGCGGGAACTGGAGCGCCACGAAAATAAAGCAGAAGAACTACAGCGACAAGTGCTGTCGAGACTGGTGAGCCGTGCCAAAGACACGGAATATGGCCGTTACCATCGTTTTGGCGACATGAAGACCTACGAAGACTTCGTGCATAACAATCCTGTGAACACCTACGAGGAGCTGAAGGGGCAGATTGACCGTATGCGCCAGGGTGAGGCCGACGTGCTGTGGCCCGGAAGCGTGAAATGGTATGCCAAGTCGAGCGGCACGACCAACGACAAGTCGAAATTCATACCCGTCAGCGAGGAGGGTCTGAAGCGCCTGCACTACAAAGGTGGCTCCGATGTTGTGGCCATCTACTTGCGCAACAATCCGCGAAGTATCCTGTTCGACGGACGAGGCCTGATCCTGGGAGGCAGCCATCAGCCTAATTACAACCAGCCCAACTCGCTCGTGGGTGACCTCAGTGCCATTCTCATTGAGAATATCAACCCCATCGTGAACCTCTTCCGGGTGCCCTCGAAGGAAACCGCGTTGCTGAGTGACTTCGAGGTGAAACGCGACCGCATAGCACGGGAGGCCATGACGAAAAACGTGACCAACCTGAGCGGCGTGCCCTCATGGATGCTCTCGGTGCTGAATCGCGTGATGGAGCTATCGGGAAAGACGCATCTGGAGGAAGTATGGCCCAACCTGGAAGTTTTCTTTCACGGTGGGGTGGCTTTCACGCCCTATCGCGAGCAGTACAAACAACTGATTACCAGCCCGAAGATGCACTACATGGAGACCTATAATGCCAGCGAGGGCTTCTTCGGTATCCAGGATAACCCGGCCGACAAGTCGATGCTGCTAATGCTCGACTATGACGTGTTCTACGAGTTCCAAGAGTTGAGCGACGAATCAAACATCGTTCCCCTCTGGGGTGTGGAAAAGGGAAAGAACTATGCCATGATAATCTCCACCTCGTGCGGTTTGTGGCGCTATATGCTAGGAGACACGGTGCAGTTCACGTCGACGAATCCCTACAAGTTTATCATCTCCGGGCGTACCAAGAGCTTTATCAACGCCTTCGGAGAGGAGCTTATTGTAGACAATGCCGAGCAGGGACTGGCCTATGCCTGCCAGGAAACGGGTGCCCAGGTGCTGGAGTACACCGCCGCCCCCGTGTTCATGGATGCCCACGCCAAGTGCCGACACCAGTGGCTCATTGAGTTCAGCACGCCGCCCGAAGACCTGACACGCTTTGCCCGACTGCTGGATGCCCGTCTGCAGGAGCTGAACAGCGACTACGAGGCCAAGCGCTACAAAGACATCACCCTGCAGCACCTGGAGATTATCCCGGCCCGCAAAGACCTGTTCAACGACTGGCTGAAGTCGAAGAACAAGCTGGGCGGACAGCACAAAGTGCCCCGGCTGAGCAATGAGCGTACCATACTGGAGCAACTGCTCCTGCTAAACGAGGAATGAGAGATGAAGAATGATCTGCTGCAAAAGATGAATATGAAGCACCGAGACAAAGAGAAGAAGAAGCTGACAGAATGCGGGCTGTGGCTGCTGCCTGCGGCATTTCTCGTGGCCCATCTCTGCTTTTTCATTTCCTGTGCCCGCATGGGCAGCCCCGACGGAGGATGGTATGATGACACGCCGCCGCGCGTCATCAGTTCCTCGCCCCTGGAGGGAGACGTGAATGTCACCACGAAGAAGATTGTCATCAACTTCGATGAATTCATCAAGGTAGAAAACGCACAGGAGAAAGTCATCGTCTCGCCCCCGCAGCTGGAACAGGCTGAAATCAAGCCTTCGGGCAAGCGCATCATCATCGAGCTGAAGGATACCCTGAAAGAGAACACCACATACACCGTGGACTTCAGCGATGCCATCACCGACAACAACGAGGGGAACCCCTTGGGCAACTATACGTTCAGCTTCTCTACGGGCGGACATATCGACACGCTTGAAGTGTCGGGCTATGTGCTCAATGCCGAGGATCTGGAGCCGGTGAAAGGCGCACTGGTGGGGCTGTACCCCTATGATGCCCCCGACAGCATCTTCCGCCATGAACCGATGATTCGCGTCTCGCGCACCAACGCCAACGGCCAGTTCACCGTCAAGGGCATTGCTCCCGGCAGCTACCGGGCTTTTGCGCTTAACGATGCCGACGGCGACTTCGTGTTCGGGCAGAAGAGCGAGAAAATAGCCTTCTCACACGACAAGATAGAGCCGTCGTGGAAACCCGATACCCGGCAGGACACCATCTGGAGCGACTCGCTACACATAGCGAATATCCTGCAAAAGCCCTATACCCACTTCCTGCCCGATGACATCACCCTGCTCTTTTTCCAGGAGGAGCAAACCGACCGCTTCCTGCTAAAGAACGACCGCCTGCAGCCGGAGAAACTGGAGCTGTATTTCACCTACGGCCACGACTCGCTTCCCCAAATCAAGGGACTGAACTTCCCTACCGACAGCACACTGGTGGTTGAGCATTCCGAAAAGCGTGACACCGTGTTCTACTGGCTACGCGACACCGTACTCATCAATCAAGACACGCTCACCATGGAGGTGCGCTATATGGGAACCGACACCCTAGGCATGCTCGCACAACAGGTCGACACCTTGACTTTTCTGCCAAAGGTAAGCTACGAGAAGCGCATGAAGGATGCAGAGAAAGAACTGGAAAAATGGCAGAAAGAGCAGGAGAAGAAAAAGAAGCAAGGCGAGCACTACGACAGCGTAATGCCCATGAAATACCTGGTGCCCAGGCTGACTCCCAGTAATCAGGTGGTGCCGGGGCAGCAAGTGCTGCTGGAGACAAGCGAACCCATGGCGCGCTGCGACTTTGCTGCCATACACCTATATAAGAAAGTTGACTCTCTCTGGTATGATGAACGTGTGGAAATCGAACAGCTGTCGCCCCGCAAAATAGAGATGGCCATGGACTGGAAGGCAAATACCGAATACAGCCTGGAGATTGACTCAGGTGCCATAGAGAACATCTATGGGCTGACAAACAACATCATAAAACAGGGGTTGAAAGTGGGTAATCCTGATGAACTGAGTACCCTGATGCTGGAAATCAGCGGAATGCCTGTCACGGCAACTGACTCGGCAGCAGCACTCATAGTACAAATACTGGACTCCTCAGGAAAGCTTGTCTACCAGAAAAAAGCTTCGAAAGGAAAAGTTGAATTCGACTATGTGAACCCTTCCACCTACTACTTGAGTGCCTACTACGACATGAATGGCAACGGCAAATGGGACACTGGCAACTATGACGAAGACCTACAGCCTGAGCCGGTATACTACTTCCATGAAGAGGTGGAATGCAAGGCCAAGTGGGATGTCAGCCGCAAGTGGAACCTCACCGCAACCCCGCGCTTCAAGCAGAAGCCAGAGAAGATTATCAAGCAAAAGCCCGAGAAGGCCAAGAAACTGAAGAACCGCAACCTGGATCGTGCCAAAAAGCTGGGCAAGGAATATATTCAGGACAAGACAGGAATGAGAATGTAGTGTTTTTTAAGGACTATCAATACTAACAACAAGAAAAAGATGAAACAGAAATGGATAACAAACCTGGTGACGAAGACCCTGCTCCTGGGCTTCTTCTCCCTCTCACCGTTCAATGCCTCGGCACAGTCCGTGTGCGGCATTGAGAACAAGGCTTTCAAGGCTGGTGAATTCCTGGCTTACGACCTCTATTTCAACTGGCAGTTCGTCTGGATGAAGGTGGGGGCAGCATCAATGTCTACAGTGATGTCCACCTACGAAGGTCTGCCAGCCTATCGCACCAGCCTCATGACCAAAGGCAATGACAAGCTCGACGGCGTGTTCGTCATGCGCGACACGCTGACTTCCTATTGCAGCATCAGCGACCTGTCACCCCTCTTCTACCGCAAGGGAGCCTTGGAAGGTAAGCGCTACTATGTGGATGAACTATGGTACACCTATCCAAAAGGGCACTCGAAGGTGAAGATGCACCGCATCAACCGCCACGGCGAACATTTCTGGCAGGAAAAGGAACACGACGAGTGCATCTACGACATGATGAGCATCTTCCTGCGTGCCCGCAACTTTGATGCCTCCAAGCTGAAAAAGGGCGACATCCTGCCCATGCCTATCACTGACGCCAAGCACAGCATCGATTCATGGCTGGTCTATCAAGGCAAGGAAAACTATAAGATTGAAGGCAGTAGCGAGAAATTCCGCTGCCTCGTGTTCTCCTTCATGGAGCACGAGGATGACAAGGACAACGAGCTGATACGCTTCTACGTCACCGACGACGACAACCATCTGCCCGTGCGACTCGACATGCACCTCTCCTTCGGGTCGGCCAAGGCCTACCTCAGGGCTTACCAGGGCGTGCGCAATCCCATGACAGCAAAACTGAAGTAACGACAGGAGTTGAGCGAAGTAACATCCCCCATATTGGAGCTTCAGCAGCAGCGCATGTTGCTGCAGATGGAGTACGAGGAAGAGAAGCAGGCTTTCTTGCAACAGAAGGAAGCCCAGGGCGTTGAGCGTCTGGTGGCGCGGGGCGATGCCTGGCTGCCGCTGCACGTAGGGCGCAGCTACTACAACTCGCTCAACCAGCTCTGCGTGGAGGTGTTCCGCCAGGCTGCCCAGGACGACGAGGAGCCAGCAGACCACAACTTCGAGTTCGGGCGGCCGGTGCAGTTCTTCAGCGTCATGCCGGTTGCAGCCATGCCTGCCAAGAAAGACAAGGCTGCACCTCCCAGACTGCACACCATGTTCTCAGGCACCGTCAGCTACGTTGACGGCGACCGCATGGTGGTGGCCGTGGCCGACAATGCTCCCCTGGCCGACCTGCAGCTGGGCGAAGGGCAGCTGGGCGTACAGCTCTTCTTCGACGAGACCAGCTACCGGCTGATGTTCGAAGCCCTGGAGCGCACCATGCGTGCCAAGGGCCGCCTGGGCTATCTGCGCGACCTGTTCTACTCGCGGCAGAAAGCCGAGACCTTCTCCTTCGCCGACATGGGCTTCGACTATCTCAACAAGACGCAGGAGCACGCCGTGAACGAGGTGTTGCGGGCCAAGGACGTGGCCATCGTGCACGGGCCTCCCGGCACGGGCAAGACCACCACGCTCGTAGAGGCCATCTACGAGACGCTGCGGCGCGAGAGCCAGGTGCTGGTGTGCGCCCAGAGCAACATGGCCGTCGATTGGATTAGCGAGAAGCTCGTGGACCGTGGCATCAACGTGCTCCGCATCGGCAATCCCGTCCGTGTTGACGACAAGATGCTTTCCTTCACCTACGAGCGGCGCTTCGAGGCTCACCCCGACTATCCGCAGCTGTGGGCCATCCGCAAGGCCATCCGCGAGCTGCGTGCCCAGCACAAGCGTTCCGACAACTGGCATCAGAAGATGGACCGCCTGAAGAGCCGTGCCACCGAACTGGAAATCCGCATCAACGCCCAGCTCTTCGGCGAAGCCCGTGTCATCGCCTCCACCCTGGTGAGCAGTGCCAACCGCCTGCTCGACGGCATGAAGTTCGGCACGCTGTTCATCGACGAGGCCGCCCAGGCACTGGAGGCTGCCTGCTGGATTCCCATCCGCCGCGCCGGCCGCGTCATCTTCGCCGGCGACCATTGTCAGCTGCCGCCCACGGTGAAATGTTATGAAGCCTTGAAAGGCGGACTGGGCCGCACACTCATGGAGCGCATAGCCGACGGGAAGCCTGAGGTGGTGACGCTCCTGCGGATGCAATACCGCATGAATGAAGATATCATGCGCTTCTCCTCCGACTGGTTCTACCACAACATGATGCAGGCCGCACCACAGGTGCAACACCGCTCCATACTCGACCTCGACCTGCCCATGACCTGGATAGACACGGGAAATGAAGAATTAAGAATGAAGGATGAAGGATTTGCTACCGCACAAAGGGGGGAGCAGCGAGGCGGCTCCTCAAAGCAGACCACTGGGGCGGCAGCAAATTCTTCATCCTTCACTCTTCATTCTTCATTAATAAACGAGGCCGAGGCCCGTCTCACCCTCCTCACCCTGCAAGCCTACTTCGAGATGATAGGCCGCGAGCGCATCCTGAAAGAACGGCTCGACGTGGGCATCATCTCACCCTACCGTGCCCAGGTACAACTGCTGCGCAAGCTGCTGCGCAAGCGCGAGTTCTTCAAGCCCTTCCGCAGCCTCATCAGCATAAACACCGTCGATGGTTTCCAGGGACAGGAGCGCGACATCATCGTCATCTCGCTCGTCCGTTCCAACGACGAAGGACAGATTGGCTTCCTGCGCGACCTGCGCCGCATGAACGTGGCCATCACCCGTGCACGCATGAAGGTCATCATCCTGGGCGACCGCCGAACCCTTACCCGACATCCTTTCTATCGCAAGCTATGGCAATACATACAAGCACTTCGTGGCTGAACAGCCTTCCCCAAGGACTCCGTGTCATCCACCTGCCATCTGACTCGCAGGTGGTCTATTGCGGCATAGCCGTCAGTGCCGGCACACGTAACGAGAGGGGCGACCAGCAGGGCATGGCCCACTTCTGCGAGCATCTCGCATTCAAGGGCACCGCACGCCGCTCAGCACGGCGCATCATCAACGACATCGAGGGTCTGGGTGGCGAGCTGAACGCCTTCACCAACAAGGAGGACACCGTCTTCTACTGTGCCATTCAGCGCCAACACCTCAGAAAAGCCATCGACGTGCTCCTGGACATCGTATTCAACAGCACCTATCCGCAGCAGGAGGTGGAGAAAGAGCGCGAGGTGGTGTGCGACGAGATTGAGAGCTACGAGGACTCGCCCGCAGAATTAATCTACGATGAGTTCGAGAATATCCTCTTCGAGGGACATCCGCTAGGTCATAATATCCTAGGCACCAGTCAACAGGTTCGCAGCTACACAGCCGACGATGCCCGTCGCTTCACCCATGAATGGTACCGGCCGGAGAACAGCGTGCTGTTTATTGCCGGCCCTCGGCCCTTCACCAAGGGCTACAACGCTCCTTTGCCTCCCTATGAAGGAAACGCCTGCAACCAGACTCCTCTCTCCTGGGAAGAAGTCAAGGGCGGGCATTTCGTGCGCCATCGCAACACCCACCAGGCACATGTCATGCTAGGTTCCCGTGCATACGCTGCCAACGACGACCGCCGCTGGGCACTCTATTTACTGAACAACCTCTTAGGCGGCCCAAGCATGAACTCGCGGCTCAGTCTGTCATTGCGCGAGCGCCATGGGCTGGTGTACACCGTCGACAGCTCTATGACCAGCTACAGCGATACGGGGCTATGGGCCGTTTACTTCGGCTGCGACCCTGCCGACGTTGACCGCTGCCTGCGATTGGTGCGCAAGGAACTAGACCTACTCATGCAGAAACCCCTATCACAGCCACAGCTGCGGGCGGCCAAGCGACAGCTGCAAGGTCAGCTGGCCATTGCCTGCGACAACCGCGAGCAGTTCACCCTGGATTTCGCCCGCAACTTTCTTCACACCGGACATGGTCGCACCCTTGCCGATGTCATGGCTCACATCGACAGCCTTACCGCTGACGACCTGTTAACCACGGCTCGCCAGCTGTTTGCCCATGAAAATATCACAAAGCTGATTTATCTGTAGTTAGTGCCTTCCGCATGTCTTTCAGCAGGTCACTGGCAAAGATGAAGTCGGTGAGCCGCTGGTTCGTGGAACCCATGATGTCAGCCGAAACGCCCTGCCATTCCTTCCGTCCCTCATAGATGAACAGGATATTCTCACCAATGCCCATCACCGAGTTCATGTCGTGGGTATTGATAATGGTGGTCATGTTGTATTCGTGGGTGATGCCATGCAACAGCTCATCAATGACAAGCGAGGTCTTCGGGTCGAGTCCGCTGTTCGGTTCGTCGCAGAACAGGTATTTGGGGTTCAGGGCAATGGCCCGCGCAATGGCGACTCGCTTCTGCATGCCACCGCTAATCTCGCCGGGAAACTTTTGGTCGGCCTCCAGCAGGTTGACACGCGCCAGACATTCTTTAGCCCGTCGCTGACGCTCACGCAAATTCATGGTAGAAAACATATCCAATGGGAACATCACGTTCTCCAGCACCGTCAGCGAGTCGAAGAGGGCGGCACTCTGGAATATCATCCCCATCTCGCGCCGCATCAGCACCTTATCACGCTTCGACATAGCCACGAAGTCACGTCCATCGTAGAGCACCTTACCGCTCGTCGGCTCCAACAGGCCCACCAAGTTTTTCATCAGAACGGTCTTTCCGCTGCCGCTCTGTCCGATAATAAGGTTGGTGATGCCATCCTCGAAGACGGTACTGATGTCCTTCAGCACTTCTTTGTCGTCGAAGCTTTTATATAGGTTTTTTACTTCTATCATATTTAGGAGTTCAGGAGTTCAGGAGTTCGGGAGTTCAGACGTTAGTCTTTTCTCTTCTTATTAGGAGTTTAGGAGTTTAGGAGTTTTTTTCAGGAGTTCAGGAGTTCAGGAGTTCGGGAGTTCAGACGTTAGTCTTTTTCTCAGGAGTTCAGACATCGGAGTGGAAATCGGAGTAGGAATCGGAGTAGGAATCGGAGCAACAGAACTATCGTCTGAACTCCTGTAACTCCTGAACTCCTGAACTCCTAGACATCTGAAACTCCTGAACTCCTAACAATAAGACTCTTCAAACTCCTGGTTTATACTTACGCAGGAAATCTATAGCATGGTCAATGTGAGGATACATCAGCTCATCGTTGAGGATGAAAGGCACCACGCTGCGGAATGCCTGATGCAACTGGCAGATGGGCGGCGAAGACCGTAGCGGCAAGCGGAAGTCGAGGGCCTGTGCGGCATTGAACAGCTCGATGGCGAGCACGCGCTCAGTGTTGAAGATGACGCGCTGCAACTTGATGGCGGCATTGGCACCCATCGACACCAGGTCTTCCTGGTCCTGGCAGGAAGGGATACTGTCTACCGAGGAGGGCATGGCCAGACTCTTGTTCAGCGACACGCATGAGGCAGCGGTGTACTGGGTAATCATGAAGCCGCTGTTCACGCCCGGGTTGGCCACGAGGAACGATGGCAGGCCACGCGTACCGCTTACCAGACGGTAGATGCGCCGCTCACTGATGTTGGCCAGCTCGCTCAGGGCAATGCTGAGGAAATCGATAGGAAGGGCGATAGGCTCGCCATGGAAATTGCCTGCCGAGACGATCATATCTTCGTCGGGCAGCACAGTGGGGTTGTCGGTGGCACTGTTAATCTCTATATCGACGACACTCCTCACGTAGCGCAGCGTATCTTTCACGGCACCATGCACCTGAGGCACGCAACGGAAGCTGTAAGGATCCTGCACATGGGCCTTGATATTATTTAGGATCTGACTACCCTCCAGTAGCTGGCGGATGCGGCGTGCCGTTTCCTGTTGTCCCTGATGAGGACGCACAAGATGAACGGCATCCAGGAACGGCTCGATACGGCCGTCGAAAGCATCCAGGCTCATGGCGGCAATGGTGTCAGCCCAGTCGCTGAGCCGCTGAGCCTCCAAAATGCACCACACGGCGAATGCACTCATGTTCTGGGTGCCGTTGAGCAGGGCAAGCCCTTCCTTCGACCCTAGCTCAATAGGTTTCCAACGCTTCCGCCGCAGCAGCTCTTCGCCACTGATGACCTTGCCCTGATACTCCACTTCGCCCAGACCGATGAGGGGCAGGCAGAGGTGTGCCAACGGCACCAGGTCGCCCGAGGCTCCAAGCGAACCCTGGCGATAGACGACGGGGCAGACATCGTTGTTGAAGAACTGCACCAGGCGCTGCACGGTGTCGAGCTTACAGCCACTGTAGCCATAGCTGAGCGACTGAATCTTCAGCAGCAGCATGATCTTCACAATGTCATTAGGCACACGCTCGCCCACACCGCAGGCATGGCTCTTGATCAGGTTCACCTGCAACTGCGAGAGCTGGTCCTTACCGATACTGACATTGCACAGTGAGCCAAAGCCAGTGGTAACCCCATAGACAGGAGCACCGTTCGAGGTGATTTTCTTGTCAAGATAGTTACGGCAGCGGCGGATGCGCTGACGGGCATCCTCGCTCAGTTCCAATTTCAGACCGTCGCGCATGATTTCACCAATGCGCTCAATGGTCAGATGTTCAGCTGAGATAAAGTGAGTAGTCATAGTATCGGTCTTTAAAAGCAGGTGCAAAGATACGCATTTTGTTTCTAACAACAAAAGAAATGCGACCTTTTTTTCACTACTTCTGCCCCTTACGCAATTGTGCGGGCGTCACGCCGAAGTGCATCTTGACATACTTACCAAAAAACGACGGATTAGGAAAGCCCAGGATAGTGCAGATTTCCTTGATGGAATGGTCGGTGTGGCAGAGAAAATAGTGCAGGTCTTCCATGACGTGCTCCGTAATCCACACGTTTGCCGTCTTTCCCGAATTCCTCTTACATAGGGAGGAAAGATACTTGGCCGACACGGACAGCTCTGCAGCATAGCTTTCCACGGAGCGATGCTTCTTTTCAGTGCTGTTCAGCAGCAAAAGGAACCGGTGGAATAAACTGCCGGTAGCTGTCGGCTGTATACTGGACATATCATGTGCCATTGAATTCATTCGAACACATAATCCGAAGAAATTTGGACGCAACAGCGAATGGATGAATTCTGACTTGAAACAGTCCGGCAGTTTTTCAGATTTGATAATCTTACACAGCATCTCGTAGAAAAGGCCGAAGAATTCTATGCCCTGCTCCTCGACATCGAAAATGAAAGAATGACGAACATAAACCACTTCGTTCCAGATTGCCATTTTATCGCGGAGGAAACTCTGCAACAGACGTGTGGTTAAGAAAATAGCCCTGAATTCAAAATCGGGACTGCACATAATGTTTGTCAGCGTGGCATTAGGCGGAAGGATGACCATCTGGTTCTTGGCAAACTCCAGATGCCGGCCTCCCACTTCGGCCTGCCCCCGTCCATTCAAAACCAATACCAACAGATTGCAATCGAAACGGGATATTACAGGCGCAGTCAAAGCCTTCAAGTCATCAACAATGAGAACATCGTCGTCATAATACTTCACACAGACATTCCCTCTGTCAACTATCATTTTTAAGGTGAATTGTTGGCTCATCTCAATTGTCTGTTTATAGTTTATGATGCAAAGTTGAAAAAAAAAAATGAGACAAATGACATTTTTACATTTTTTATAGCTCTCCAAAAACAAAATAAGCGGAATAGACCTAAAAATATGAGTTTCAGGACAATATGGGGGGGGGGGGNNGGGGGGGGGGTAAAATCTGACAAAAAAAGAACAATAAAAGTAATTCAGGGACAAAAAAGACAAAGGTAGTTCATGAGTGAATAACAGTACCCTCGAAGTAGTTCTGAAAGGCGCACCAATTGATGCTTCAGAGTTTTTCTGTAAGGTAAAGTATGTATTTGATTAACAAAAGTTTTGCAGATAAAAACTTTTTCATTACCTTTGCACCCTCAAAATAGGGTAAAAAGTTTTTTTAGTATCTTTAGCTATGGCTGAACAATTGGAAGTGAAAGAGCTCGACCAGGTGGTCGTGCGTTTTTCTGGTGACTCCGGCGACGGTATGCAGCTTGCCGGAAACATTTTTTCTACCGTCAGTGCCACTGTTGGCAATGGCATCTCTACGTTCCCCGACTATCCTGCCGACATCCGCGCCCCGCAAGGTTCGCTGACGGGTGTTTCCGGGTTCCAGGTACACATCGGCTCAGGCCGTGTATATACGCCGGGCGACCTTTGCGACGTGCTGGTAGCCATGAATGCCGCCGCACTGAAAACGCAGTACCGCTACGCCAAGCCCGGTGCAACGATTATCATCGACACCGACAGCTTCGGCCCGAAGGACCTGGAGAAGGCGCAGTTCAAGACTGAGGACTACCTGGGCGAGATGGGCATCGACCCCGACCGCGTCATCCAGTGCCCGCTGACCACGATGGTGAAAGACTGCCTGGCCGACACGGGCATGGACAACAAGGCCATGCTGAAATGCAGGAACATGTTTGCGCTCGGTCTGGTGTGCTGGCTCTTCGACCGCGACCTGAACCTCGTGGCCAACTACCTGAAGGACAAGTTCGCCAAGAAGCCGGCCATTGCCGAGGCCAACATCAAGGTGATCCAGGCCGGCTATGACTACGGCCACAACACCCACTCGAGCACCATCAACGTATATCGCGTGGAGTCGAAGCAGAAAGAGCCCGGCCGCTACATGGACATCACCGGCAACAAGGCCACTGCCTACGGCTTCATTGCCGCCGCCGAGAAGGCGGGCCTGAAGCTCTACCTGGGTTCCTACCCCATCACCCCGGCCACGGACGTGCTCCACGAGCTGTCGAAGCACAAGTCGTGCGGCGTCATCACCGTGCAGTGTGAGGATGAGATCAGCGGAGCCGCCTCGGCCCTCGGCGCATCGTTTGCCGGTGCCCTCGGCGTGACCTCCACGTCGGGTCCCGGCATCTGCCTGAAGAGCGAGGCCATGAACCTGGCCGTCATCATGGAGCTGCCGCTGGTGGTGCTCGACGTGCAGCGCGGCGGTCCTGCCACGGGTCTGCCCACGAAGTCGGAACAGACCGACCTGCTGCAGGTACTCTTCGGCCGCAACGGCGAGAGCCCCATGCCGGTGATGGCTGCCACCAGCCCCACCGACTGCTTCGATGCCGCCTACCAGGCCTGCAAGATTGCCCTGGAGCACATGACGCCCGTGGTGCTGCTCACCGACGCTTTCGTAGCCAACGGCTCCGGCGCCTTCCGTCTGCCCGACATCAAGAAGCTCGACCCCATCAATCCTCCCTACGTCCCGGAAGAGCTGAAAGGCAAGTGGACTCCCTACATGCGCGCCGAGAACGGCACGCGCTACTGGGCCGTGCCCGGACGCGAGGGCTTCACCCACATCCTGGGCGGACTGGAGAAGGACTCGAACACGGGTGCCATCTCTACAAACCCCGAGAACCACGACCTGATGACACGGCTGCGCCAGCAGAAGATTGCCAACATACAGGTGCCCGACCTGGAAGTGGACGGCGACACCGACGACGCCGACCTGCTCATCGTGGGCTTCGGCTCCACCTACGGACATCTGCGTGCCGCCATGGACGAGCTGCGCGCCAAGGGCCACAAGGTGGCTCAGGCACACTTCAAATACCTGAACCCGCTGCCCAAGAACACCGCCGAGGTGCTGAAGAGGTACCCGAAGGTGGTGGTGGCCGAACAGAACATGGGCCAGCTGGCTGCCTACCTGCGCATGAAGGTCGATAACTTCGTGCCCTACCAGTTCAACCAGGTCAAGGGACAACCTTTCGTGGTCGAGGAACTTACCGCCTATTTCAACTCACTGATACAAAGTTAAACCACAATCTCTTTTTAACCACGATTTTTTTTCAACCACGAATTTGACGAATGGCACGAATGACACGAATGGCATGAATTAATTTGACGAATGGCACGAATTTGACGAATGGCACGAATGGAACAAATTGTATGGGAATGGAATTTCAGCAGTTAATTTATCCGCAGGAGGCATACCAGATTATCGGAGCAGCGATGAAGGTGCATAGCGAACTGGGGCCAGGCTTCACAGAGAAGGTCTATCAGGATGCATTTGCCATCGAGCTGCGTCTCAGGAATATCCCTTTCAAAAGAGAGGTGGAACTCCACGCCCGATATAAGGACATCAAGCTCGAAAGCACGTTTAAGCCCGACTTTATATGCTTCGACAAGATTGTCGTAGAGCTGAAAGCAGTCAACGAGCTGAACGACGTACATCGCTCTCAGGCCATGAACTATGCGAAGGTGGCTGGCATGAAACTCGCCCTGCTCATCAATTTCGGAGACTCCTCACTCGTCTATGAACGCAAAGTAGTCTGACAACCTCAAGCAATTAGCGAGATCTAAAGAATTAGTGAAATACAATTAAATAATCGATTCATTCGTGCAATTCGTGCAATTCGTAAAATTCGTGGTTCAAAAAAAGAATTCGTGGTTCAAAAAAGAACTCATGGTTCAATAAAAAGAATTCGTGGTTAGAAACATAAAAGAATAAAGAAATATGAGTAATTACAGTTTAAATGATTACAAGAAGGGACAGCCCCGGTGGTGTCCCGGTTGTGGCGACCACTTCTTCCTGGCATCGCTCCATAAGGCCATGGCCGAGATTGGCGTGGCCCCAGAGAACATAGCAGTCATCAGCGGTATTGGCTGTAGCAGCCGTCTGCCGCACTACATGGCCACCTACGGCATGAACACCATCCATGGCC
>LXOW01440339.1_pt1 | contig 17309 bp, 15 predicted proteins | sample 1368591 | NCBI WGS metagenome assembly LXOW01 (sample SAMN04884650, study PRJNA319009) | bovine gut metagenome | isolation source: Cow rumen | host: Bos taurus | place: Italy: Legnaro (PD) | collected 2014-07-09 | reverse complement strand
CGTCCAAGAGTCTCTTTTCTATTCTCTGTTGTCTCTTGTATAACCTTTGAATTTTCTATCATAACATCATTGATTTTAAAGTTCTTTCCTGCCATTCCTCATAGAAGGGTTTGGGTGCTGTCATGCTACAACCCAACATATACATATTGACAAAGGTATCTATATCCTGCCAGTTATTGTCCATGTGAAATTTCATTCCTATTTCCTGTGCAAGATGCCTGTTCATGTTGTCTATATCTGACTCACTCTGTACTTGAGTTAAGAGTTCCTGACCAATTATGACGGATATGATTAAAGCACAATCTGCTGCATCAAATTTTTCTGTGCTTAGACCTATGTCCAAAAGCCTCACTTTCTTAGAGCCACACAAATTGGTACTCATTACCAAAGCAGCAAAGTCCTCAGAGGAGTACTGGCTTTCTCCAAACACATAATGATGATAGAGTAGATCAGACAATATTCTCATTACATTCCTTTCATGGTCTGCTTCATCTTGTTCCATAGTATATTTCCATGTATATTCACTATCCCGTTTATAATGGTCTATTTGCACTTTTACTGCCTCTTCCCAACCATTTTGATATACAATGGCCTCGCCAATTTTCAACCGAGCTAATTCGCTTGTCTGTTCATCAGTTAACGCAGCCGACTTTCCAGCACTCATGCGATCCTCTTTCTCAGGTAATGTCATAATAATTTTGGTATTGGTATTACGTATAGAAGCTTGGTCGAGCAAGGAAGGCGACTGATCTGCAATAATAAAACCCTCACCATAGGTACGCATCTCTGCCATACTGGTGGCAATTTTTTCAACTGCCATGCCAGCAATATTTGATGACTCCATTGACTGAGTCGTAGAAGAACGTTTCAACAAATGGTGTGCTTCTTCAAGAACAGTAACATGCCGCAATTTTAAATTCATGCCTTTGTGCTCCGATGAACGAAATTCATCTAATTTCATTATAAGGAGGCCCATTAAGAGTGATTTCGTTTCCATGGATTTAACACGGCTAAGGTCAACAATGACGCGCCCATTAAATAGTTCTTCGTCAGCAACAGGAATACCACTAAGCATTCTGCCTGTAACACCTTCACAAAGCGATTTAAGACGAGTCTCTAATGCACCCTTATAATCACCTTTTGTGTCAGAGGAGTATTCTGATGAATTAATATAAGTCCTCAATGCTTCCAGCACATCTTCCACAGTTGGATATATCCCCAAAGGAGAAAATGACTTTTCAAGGCTCCAGCCGCAGGATTTGTAGGCTTCAATGATGGAATGTTTCAAAACTTGAGGCATAGCAGCATACATTGGCCAACAGGCATTAAAAATCTCCAACAATGAATCTATATGTTCTAACAATTCAACATCTCCTGGGAACTCAAATGGATTAATTCTTAACAATTTAGTTTTTCTCGAATTTGTACCAAATACTTTCACACCCTCTATATCAGGATTCAAACCAAAGATTTCCTTATATTCCCCTTTTGCCGGTTCAATGACCAGGAACCCCTTGTCTTTCTTAACTAGTTCAGAAAGTAGCAGATACAGCGTATTCGACTTTCCGCTACCTGTGGTTCCAGTGATAAGCACATGCTTAGAAAGTCCATCTATACTTAATCTGACTCGTTCATTTGGATAATTAACTCCCAGATGCGTTATACTTCCAATTGATAACGAGTTCTTTTCTGTAAGTTTTTCATTTGTCCTAACATCACGTCCAAAAGTTTGTTCATTACGTACTAATATACCTGGCACAGAAGACTGCGGCAATGAAAGATGTATAGCCAGTTCCCTGCTATTGACCAACGATGCTGCCGTACAGTCGATATCGCCATCATTTAAGCTAAAATGAGGATGTAGCTGATATCTGAGGTAAGGCAGCAACAACGATGTCTTTCCACTTCCGATTGGCCAATGATTGATGGAAACGGATTCTACTTCAGAATTACCACCCATAATACTTCCACGATAGACTCCTGCCAGTTTTTTGCAGTTTGTGTTATCATTGGAAATGAAATAGGTGGCTACAGCCCAAAGTCCCATTGGCTTAGATTTCTTGATACGTTCCAGATTCTTATCAATCAGTTCCAGGCAGTTTTTCACAGTACGATCCGTAGACGTTATCTGCATAGTACGCCCTATCGTCTTGCTAACATTGACTGAAACGGTCAAGTCAGTATGGGTACCTGCCTGAATGCTTGATCCTTCCTGTAGAGTGATGCTACTATTCTTTCCGTCTGAGTGGTTGGTGAATTCCGAATTCGTACTCGAGTAATTCGCCCCAAAAGCAGAAACTCCCACATTGAAACCAAATGATGAAGCACTGCTTTTCCCAGAACCTTCGCTTGATGATTCTCCAAACGAGAGTGCGTTTGAGATGTTCTGCGAAACAGACTCATTAAAACCCTCGGCTAGAGTATTGGTAACCCCATCAGTATCAGTCTCGTTAAATGATAAATGAATCTGTGCCAGAGGTGAGATGGACTTGAATAATTGCTCATAGGCATGCTGTATCTGCACAGCACCATTGTAAGAAATGCTATCGGCAATGATAAGGGCTGTAAACACAGGGGTATTGTTAACTGTATTAATCAGATTCTCTATACCTTGGATAAAATGCTCCTTTTTTTCGTCAATCAGTGAACCGATACCTGATACGCAGGATACGGCAATATCACTTTCATCTTTGAATGAAGTAAACATGTCGGTGTCTGACATATCTTCCATTTCCACACCAGGCAGGATTCCTCTTATTCCATACTCCAACAAGTCACCAGATACGAAAAGGCTTCCTTTGGGATCACGCGTCCCTAGGAATAACTCTATCTTGCCATTCTGTTCCTTGCGAAGAGCTAATGCTACCATGGAACATTCATCATGCAGTGCGGTATACAGCATTGCCATTTTATCTGCGAAAAACACGCCGCGTTCATAAACTATTTTAGTTATTCGGTACCACCTGATAGCCTGCCCATTACCCTCATAAGGAACAATGGGCATTTGATCTAATTTCGCAAGATACGATTTCGACACGATATTGTCGAAAATACTAATATTGTTTACAAGCTGTTCCCTTAACTGTATTTCTTTCTGATCAATTGAAAGATTCTTTTCTTGTTGTCTAAGTGTATTGTCCATTATGTCAAATTTTCTTTATAAACATTTCTATCCCATCTTGCAAGCTACGGAAGGCTTCAACCATAGATCCTATTTTTACTATTTCATTAAGTGTTTCCTGCCTTTCATCCAATTCTACGCTATTTTTTTTCAGTCTTTGTAGCTGTCTCGAAAGTTCAAAATATATATATTTGCCGAAAACGTCTGCTCTATTATAAAGAGAATCCGAGTAAATAATGGATCTCTCCTGAAATTCTTTTTCTAAAAGATATGAGATTCTATCTCTCTCTCTCTCCAAATTGATATCAAGTATTCCATCATCACCAATAAACGAGGATTCTTTTCTTGCCTTTACTCTTATTTCTTCTATGTTAATAGTTTCTATACTTAAGTCAAACCCAACAGATGAAAGATCAATGATTCCATGAAGTTCGTTTTCCAGCTTTTCCTGCAATTTTTGTTCAAAAGAAGCAAACTTTATCATATATGCATTAACAACCTCAGAAATTTTGGATGCCGAAACAATATGAAGGTTTTTTGAATTGCAAAAACTATTCTCGTCAATACCTGCATCAGAAAGCAAGTCTTTGAGATTTTGACGACTTAAAAATTTGTCAGTCCACTCCGCCTTCTTTTCGATTATTCTACGTTGCTCGTCTATTCTACGACGCTCTTCTTCAACTATCCTTAACTCCTCAGCAGAATCAGTACCAATGCTCTTCTTCAAAAAACACGACCTGTCCAGCAAATGTGAAATACGATTGGCTACCAATGTTTTCAACTCTTCCAATTCCTGCAAAGAGAGAGAGCGTTTTACTTTGATACCTTCTTGATCTATGAATTCTTGAAGTTGCCTAAAATTAGACATATCCTTTAGTTTGCGCAGCGTATTTTCATTGTTGAATTGTTTATGCTCAACCGACTCAAGGGTATTTTTGATCTCGCCAATGATTTCTTTAGATTTACCCCAGGTCTCTTCATCCCATCCTGAGGGTATGGATGAAGAACGGTAAAGTGATTTGTAGTCCAATTGGCAGGTATCGGATGACAGAAGTTCTGCAAGTGCATTTACCTGTAACCTACCCTTTTGAAAGTCACATAAAAAAGTTCCTATTCCTAAAGAATCGTCACGACTGACAATAAAAGTCAACTGAGCATTGTTGTCTTGTATGACTTCCCATCTGCTTTCACCTTTGCCTATCTCCAACGCTTTAAAGAAAAGATCTTCATCACTGCCCTGAAGACCAGACATCCATACAGTGAAATGTCTAGCCTCTTCATATTTCCTTTTTATCTGATCGAACAACGACTGATAATAAGTTATCGATTCTATTAGTTCATCATTCTTTTGTTCTATCATATCAACGAAATAAACTACTATAAACACAGTAAATGAGGACCTGGCTATTCAGGCCCTCATGAATAAATAAGGATTTCTGATTCTATCCATTCACTGTTACTGTTTCCAAAGGAGTTACAGCTCCTCTGATGTTGGTAAATAACTGTGAAGCCTTTTCCTTGAGATACGCCCAGAAAGAGACAATCTTCTCCACCAATGCTGGGGTCTGGGCACGGAAGAATCCGATGATGCGGTCATAGACCTCTCCTAGTCCATCGAGGATAGGCTCTTCCACCTTCTCATAGAACCATGTCGTTACCTTATACATTGCATAGCCCCCAATGATAAGACCAGAGATGACCCCGAGAACTGACGACTGCAGCAGAGCTGCGAAGAAGACGGATGCAATTCCGATTCCCAAAAGTAACAGGTTCGCATCCACCCATACAAACAGTGCCAGCAACAAAGCCCCGCCGATATACTTGAGCATCTTGAATGCCTGATCCCAGGTGATGAATCCTACCTTCACACCAGCAATGACCTTGGCACGCTCCATGCCGGCGGCAATACTTGCTCCTAGCATCTCCGGATTCACGTCATCTGGAAGGCTGGCGAGATTGCCCTGCTTGTGTGAGATAAAGGCTGCTAATGCCACATTACACTTATAGTCAAACTCACTCAACTGCTTCTCAACAAGAGTCTTGACAAGATCCCTGTCTGTGTCTAATGCAGCCAAAAGATTCTTCATCTGTTCCTCACCTGCCAGACACACTGCGTTGTTGCTGATGGCATCGCGGAGTTGAACACGGAGTTCCTCCAACTGATTCTCTGTAATGTCTTCACTGATGCCAGTACCACAGAATTCATCAAACTTCGAAATCAAGTCTGCCCTGGTGTCACCAAGCACCTCTGTGAGCACAGAAGAATCCATGGTCTTCAGCATCGCGATGAAATTCATGATGCAGGCTGCCTGTTCCTGGGCAGGACGATCCTTGATGATGTCAATGCAACGGTCATAAAGGGGCATCTCGTCGTTGTCACAAAACTCACGATAGGCATCTGTAAAAGTGGTGATGCCCTTTACCAAACTGTTCACTGTCTCATCACACATAGCGGCGGTCATGCCAGGCATTGCCTCTGACAGTGATGCCACCAGATTCTCCTTCGTGGACTTTGAAGAATCGTTCTTCTCGATAAGCTGCCCAGCCATCGTTGCGAGGCCCTTCAGCTCCTGATCGGTAAATTGAAATGTTGTTGCCATAATCCTAAATCTTTTAGATGTTGTTAATATTGTCTTGTTACAACCCTAATACGTTTATAAGATGAAAAGTAACATGACTAATCCACATTATTATTTAGAATCATATCTTCCAACACGTCAAGCATCGAAGGAAATGCTGACTGGACACTAACGTTTCCCAAAATGGCAGAGTCTACCATCTTAGCAAATTGAGGAACCATATGCATTTCCGACAGCCTTTTCGGAGAAAGCATGTCGCTATCAGAAGACAAATTAAGCTCTTCCATAGCAATTGAACGCATCAGCTCTATCATCTTCTGCAAATGATTCATATCCTCTGCCAAATAATTACGTACCACCGCCTTTTCTTCGTTATTCGCAGTACCGCATGCGTATTTACTTAACAATTCGTCCATACATTTATGAATTAATATTAACTACATAACCTTTTGCATACATATAGTTATCCTCTTTCCTAATAATCAATGGCTTCTGTTCTGAAACAGAGTCGACCTTTTCAAAATAATTAGGTCGCATCATATCGAGAGGAAGCTCAGATGGAACATAACATATAAGTATTCCATTATCCATGAAAATGCGCTTTATTGAATTTGTCAATTTGGTGATATCATCGGATGAGCATTGTATATCCTTAGAATCACTTATCAAGTCAACATTTTCAAGCGGAAGTAATAAGGGTTCTATTTGCTGCCATAGCTTGATATATAATATATTATTCTTATCTGCCTTCTCATGTTCCAGTGTATCGCGCTTGGAACCTATCATTTTGTCAATAGAAGCAAAGTTCAACGTTTTATCATCGGCAAAAGCCAACCGTTCTTCTATGCCAATCCTCTCGCCGACAGATTGTGTGTAGTTGGCAACGTTTCCTCTAGCTATGGAGAAATCGTTAACTAATCTCGTGAGATAAATCACGATGAACTTTTTTAAAGCATTTTCATCTTTCTCCATATTCTGTGCCTGATGCCAGTAACCCAAAGCCTGCTGCACACTACCCATAAAATATTCGCGGGAGAAGAAAGAGCGATAGACATCAACTACACGAAATTTATACAATTCCGTAACTACGCCTCTGAAATCATCTACTTTAGACGACAATATATAGTCGAACAACTGATTACACCTCTCTTCCGTCGTCTTAACACGTACTGAGAGTTGATCAATCTCAGACTTCTGCTGATTCATCTGCTTGATCATCTTTTCTGTCTGGCGCTCTCCAGGAGTTTGAAACGGAAAATCCATAATTAAATGTTTATATTTGTACCTTTTCTATATAAAGATTGTGTTGAAGAACGAAGGATGGCAGGTAGCTCCCGTCCATTAGTGGACGGAACAAACCAATGATCTTTCTTTTCTATAGGACAGTCTCTGTAGAAAACGGTTGTGATACCGTTTTTCTGCAGGACATTATGCATGTTGTTGGCAAAATTGCAACCTATTTTAAGAATCTCTTGGGTATTGAGACCTTTAGCATGAATAGAATTACTAAAATCACTTACATAGGGAATTAGCTCGTCAAACAGCAGCCTATAAAACTTGTAGTTCTCATCTTTCTGCTGTAATGCTATCTTTTCTTTCTGGTGTTCTAGTTCCCCTGTCATTTTATCAATGAGTCCGCTTATATCTCCGTCTATATTATCCCGATATCCCAAATTGTATAGATATGACTCACGGCTGATGCTAAGGTCTTCGAGCGTTCTCACCTTCCATACCCCTTCATCACAGGCGAGTTTAGATTCCAAAAGATTAATCAGGTTGTTTCCTATAACATCCTGAATAATTTTCTTCTTTTGCTCGTCTTCCATATCTTCCTGACTGATACCCATTAAAAGTTGGTAGTCAAATAAGATTCCATCAGCAGAAATAATGTTACGCCAAGTATCGAAAGCACTATCTTGCTTCTTGAAAGCTACAAACGTATCCCAGCATGAAGCGGCCAGCTGACGCAGTTGGTTCATTCTTCGACGTTTCTCCTTTTCACACCTTTCTTTTTCCTTGGCTACATTGTTCTTATACATAACCAAAACTANNACCAAAACTACTCCTGCAACTACAGCAATACCTGCCATAATCCAAAATGCCGAATGACTTTCTTCTCCCATATTCTTCTTGTTTTTCTTCATGATGAATAGTATTTAATTATTCTCGCTCTCTCATTATCGGGCTAAATGCCAATGAACTCTACATTGCCTCCATCATATACTGCCAATCCCGCCATGCCATTTAAACCATTTTTTATCAATGTAAAATCCAATACCCTTTTTGCTAAAGGTGAGGGATTCTTGCTGTCATAGAGACTACCAGATGCACTGTCTATATAGTAGCTATGCTCCTTATAAAACATTATTTTAACGACTCCCTCCTCCGTCTTGCTTTGAGGAAGTCTGACAACCCCATCCCGACCTTTAATGCTTTTGCTATCTGAGTCAACAGAATAAACAACATAGACATTATCCTCTATAGCATTACACTCAGAGGCAGAACCTATAAATAGCCTGCCATTAGATGATATGGCATAGGGAACACATGCCTCACTTACACCGACTGAGACTATGTTTTCTAATCTCATCTTCCTAAAATTAGAGAAAGTACGACCTTTATTTGTTAAGACAATATATATTTTTCCTTTTACCTCAACTTTGACGATGGTTTCATCTTGTTCAAGTTTGAATTGAAAATCCATCATAGGGTTGAAAATGTTCGACATAAAAAATAGCTTCCCTTCTTTCACCCCTATCAGCCCACGTTCGTCATCTGATGTAAACTGGGTTATTTTAGTGNNACTATAGACATAGATGGCATTGTTTTCGTCTACTTCTTTCCTGCACAGTACACATGGTTTTCTTCTAAAGTCAAAATAGTTGTAGTGATCGCAAGAAACGGAGAATTGGGGCAACAATTCTATCAAATAGCCATTAGTACAATTAGCATAAATGACATTGTCGTTTCCCAACCTGACATCATCAATCGTTTTTCCCTCATCATTGCATACCAAGAGGTGAGCTACTCCGGAGTATGTAGACTGATTATGAATTGCAATTGTGTAAATAGGTGTATTCAGTTCTTCGCTATATGGGAATAGTTTTAACTCTTTTCTCTCGTCATTTTGCACAATTACAACAGAACCTTCCACCAACTCTCCATCATCTCGTAATGATGGGCCATAACTTAATAGTTCCTCAGCAGTAATACTGACACCTCCTAACTGACATAACAATACTGCCTGCAATTGCCTAACAGACTCTATTTTGACATCAGAAGTAACTGCAGATAGAACTATATGCTCATCAGATTCAACAATAACTTTTCCATTTTCTATCGTAAAGGTAGGCAAAGAAAAGTCTTCTCTGCAAGTGTCCCTCAAAAGTGCAAAAACCTTTAAATCATCGTTTGACGTAAAAAGATTATCACCTTCTCTATTTACAATCAGTCTGAGAAGGGGGTATACATCATTCAATTGAAAATTCTCTTTGAACAATCTATTTGATGTAATCGGAACATTATTAATTCTCAATGCCATATCTTTGTTGATTTTATCTGTATTAAATAATCGAATGCTCTGTCTTTTTATTCATTTCTTCTAACGTCTCCCTAATTTGCTGATATAAGTGTTCGTCGTAATGGTTGGATTCAATGAATTTTTCTTTTATTGTCTTCTCTTGAATATCAACATCGTCCATATCGATAATGTTTGTGGATGATGATGGGGCAAATCGGTTTCTCGCCAAAGAAAGTAAACATTTCACGATGTCTTCTTTATTGGTTTCACCGTATGGCCTTGCAGCTAAAACTGCTTCTTGCAAAGCATTCTTGAATGCCGGTGCAGCATACTTTTGTTTCCCTATCTGCATAGAGTCATTCGTTGTGTTGAAGTAAACAATGGCTTTCGCGTCAGCGACAATACCTTCTATGTCAGCTCCTGTTAAGAATTTCTCATTTTCACCGCAGAAGCTCAAAAAGTCATCTAAAAACTTCTCCGAGATGATATCTGGATCAAAAAGATCCCTGTAAACACCGTCCTTACCTTCTATACAAGCTCTTAATATAGAAATACATTCTTTTTTTGTGGGCATGAATGTATAGAACTTCTGGTCAAAGCGGCCTCTTCTTAACAACTCTGGAGGAAGCGTCGATACGTCATTGGCTGTAGCAAAAATAAAGCAAGCAGATTGTTTTTCTTGCATCCATGTAAGAAAGGATGCAAAGATGCGCATGGTGGTTCCACCGTCAACATCTCCACTGCCTTTGGCACCTGAGAAAGCCTTTTCTATTTCATCTATCCAAAGTACGCATGGAGCCAACGATTCTGCAAGATGAATTACTCGCCTCATATTCCGCTCACTTTCTCCTTGATATTTATTCCTGATGGATCCCATATCCATTTGAACCAAAGGAACATCTAACAGTCTGGAAACTTCTTCAGCCAACAACGACTTTCCTGTTCCAGGAATACCCGATATTAAAACACCCTTAGGAGCATCGATTCCCCACTCTCTCTTAGCATCGAGGGAATTTTCAATAAGTTGCTTACGACGGGAAATCCAGGTCTTTATGCTGTCAAGACCAGCTGCTTCTTTCTTGCCAATCTCCCGCGCCCTTAACAGCCCTGTCTTTTGGAGCATCTGCTTTTTCTCGCCTGTTACAATCTCTCCTGCGACCTCTTCAACTGACACATCGTTACTATAGACATTGCGGGAGATACTACCACAAACTGAATGAATCTTATACAGAAGTTCGTTAATTTTAGGCAGAGTGAATCCCCTAAGCGAGACTATCATCTTGTCCAGCAACTGTTCATAGGGGACATCATCATCATTGGAACTGGCAAATTCTGAAATCGTATTTTTGATCTCGTCATCAGATAGTGCTGGAACCGTAATTACCTCGACATAATCACCGATTCCTACAGGAATATCAACCACGGGAGCCTGCAAAAGTATAAAATGTCTCAATATTCCATCATGAGGGAGTGCTGAAATATGCTCTGATACCAATCGTTGAAGGTGTTGAGCAGAAGAATCATCATTTATGAAATTCCTACAAGCAATAATTCTTGGGACATTATGACCGACCTTTGTGCTAAAGTACTGAAAGTCCTGATGCTCAGCAACGAAAGTGTCTGATGTGTACGTTTTCCCATCGGCAGTATTTATCCCATCAAAATAATTCGAGATTCTTCTAGAGAAAATTTTAATATTTGCAGGACGCTCATGCTCTTTTCGAAGTGACTCCTGCATCTCTTCCCACCCTTCAAAATTGGAATCTTTACTGGCATCGTGACTCCAATAAGGAATAAGTCTCTCAGAGCGTAACAATCTATCGAGCAAGGTCATGTCTTCTGTCTCAAGAAAAATGATAGGCATACCAGCATCCAAGGCTGTCACGCAACGGTCTACCACATAGTCTAATTGGTTCATTTCCTTATGATTACAGTTCATATTCATACTCAATTAGAAATATAATGAAACATTATTGATAGCCTTATCTATGGTTCCATTCAAATTGGATATGATGTCCTTGACGACCTCATCTTCTGTGCTTGGTTTACCATCCTTTGCATCTAGGCTTGACACACAGGAATTTTTAATTCCATCATGAATAAGCTTGATGTTCTTATCTTTTTCCTTTTGATAGTTTGTAAGTATTTCCTGACGTTTATTTCGCGGAAGGGTCTTGTCTTTATTGTCAGTAAAAACTTCGTCTATTCTATCAGTAATTTCTGTGTCAAATACCCAATCAATAATACTTGTAGCTATCATTACAAATATTGCACCTAGACAAATAAAGAAATTATGTTTTAATGTATGAGAAACAGTTGTTTCTAAATCAATATGTTTGGCAATGTCAGATAAAGTGATACTATCCATGTTAGTCATCGAACCAATAGTATTCTCCCACTCACTGCTAGTTATATCAAATTTCTCCAAAGACTTGTCGCTGACCTTGCCAGGGAAAACATCTTTAAAAAGATCGTTAATAGTCGTTATAATAACGCTTCTCAAGCCTTCATCTCCTGCCTTATTTAGATATTTGCTCATCGCTTTCTGAATGCCAGATTTGATACGAACTGCCCTATTCTTATTGTCATAAATATGCGAAGTAGCCTCATTAAGCATTTTTGAAAGACTTATGTTGTCACCATGCTCTACCCAGTTTTTAATTCTCTCATCAACATAGGTATATACCTCCCTATCCAACTCTGCAGCGATGCATTCGCGCAACTGTGACAGGGTACCTTTGATACTATTATTGATACGCTCTTTTGCAGTTTTGATCAGGTTCAGAGCTTTCAAGTCAGCATTAGTGGCATAAGCCAAACCTCTAGAGACGCAGAATGAAGGATCACCATCACGATGGACTTTTGCCTCGGGAAACACTTCTTTTGCTATTTCTTCAATAAATCTCATGCGAGAGGCACCGCCTGTAAGCAGTATTAGACCATTAAACTCTTTCTTGCCGACTTTTTCAAGCCAGTGCCCTTTGGTACTTTCAAGAAAATTCCTGCAAAGGCCTGCCCATGTACCTTCAACAAAAGGTCTCGTATCAGTACTATACCCCACCTTGTCCACATGCGTAATCTTATGCATGTTTTCTTTGGTAATAGGAAAAATAGGATACTCACCAGTTTTTAATTCTAACACTAATGGTTGACATTTTCCCGATATTGAGGTATAATAGGTTTCTTTGATCCTGCGTGTTTCTAGAACGGCAGCTTCTGGACTATTAAAATCATCAGAAGTACAGCCATTCAGTGAACAGAAATTCTTAAATATCAACTCTTCAATTAGATGCGCACCAAGAGGAATGCTTTCGTCATTTTGAATATTGTTATCAAAATCTATACTCGTAGCGTCTAAAGTACTTGAGCCAAAGTCATACACGATTACACCGTCATGAAGGATCTTTATGAATTCTTCGTTGCCAGTACTTTCCTTATAGATTTTGACTAAGGATGCCCGAGACTCTGGCATGACAATAACCTTCAAATCATGACCTGTCTGCCCAACAACATCCTGAAATATTTTCGCATATTTTAAGTCCGCTTCATTTGCCAACCAATCAGGGCTTGATGGGCAGCCAACAACAAGAAGACCTTTGCCAGTAAAAAGACCTTCATTTGTGTTTTTTGCCTTAACCTGTTTGAGAATTTCAACAAGCATTTGCTGCATCAACTCTTTTTTGGTCTTCTGAGTACCTGCATAAAGCTCATTCATCCTCGATGGCTTTACTTTAAAATATGAGAATAACCGACCATTTTCACCGCCAATAGTAGCTGCCCCCGTTTTATATGTACCATTCGATTCTTCAAAAAGAAGTGCGAAATCCTTCTTATCGCTTGTATCGTTTACTTTTAAATCGTCTGGTACGCTATTAACATTCATCTTCCAATATGAGACGGATATTTCGCCATGTCCCATATCAAAGCCGAGTATATAATCAAATGAATTCGCATCCTCCTCTTTAATGCCGAATCGATTGAAATTTAATTGTGCCATAAGATATTAATTTTTGACATATTACTTTTTATTCAATTTAAAAACAAGCGACTTGCCCTCCTCAATAACAAATTCGTCTCTATCATCAAAATTCATCGTCTTCGCATCTTCTTCTGCCTTGCGTTTCACCTCTTCATTAACACGTTCACGGAGTTCAGGACGCAAATCGTCTAGCTGCAAAGTCTGAAGCGATTCTAAATTACCCATAAGAATGAATTTCGCTTCATCGGGGTCGCGCCTGAGCAAATCCATCATTAGGAAAGTATTGAATTCATTCAGGTGCTTATTCTCCATAATATCTGAAAAGCTTATTCCAGAATAGTTTAATGTTGGCGATATCCCATGCTCAAACCATGCCACAAATGCAGATTGTATTTCGGCTGAAACATTAAGGAGTCGCCATACGGTATGTGCAACTTCACGCTCCGTATAATTATAGGGATCGTTCATCATCCTTTTACGAAGCTTACCATAACTGATTACTATCCTAACTTGATTTTTCATATCTTTATTCTCCTTATTTTTTAAAATCCCTTTATTGTTTCATGTGCTACCAATCTTGCATCGGCTTCAACCGTCTGCCTTTGATATAATTCAAAATCTACCTCTCCTCTAATATAGTGATTTGGCATAAAGTTAAGCCCCCACCTTAATCTTTGTTCTTCTGTTCCAAAATTATAACTGTCATCCGTAACAGCCCGATACTGTTGTGCGTGTCGCAACTCATGAAAAACTGTATCTACTATTTCCTCAAGACATATTACACTATCACTGCAAACCATATCAAGGTTCAGTACAACCATATTTTCATCGAATGCGTAAAAACCGTAGCAACTTGAGCCTATTTCAGAACTTGGTGCAAATTTAACTGATGATATTTCTACTCCATAATTATTAGATGCTTCTTCAAGAAGATCAATCAGAAATCTTATACGATCTTCACGCGACATCATCTTAATGTTTTCACCGAGGCCTCCTTCTGGTATTTTGCTACGCAATAATTTACGGTTATTCTCAATTATTTCCATATCCGCTTCACTTAACGGAACATTTACCAACCATTCTTTACACTTTTCCTCAAGCTTTCGTTTGCTTAAGAGGCGTAAACACCATTCAATTCCTGCTATCACTGCTTCTACAGCAATATACGCAATCAATAAACCACCGATAATTGTAACATCAACCATAAATTCTTTTTTATTAATACGTTGTCAAAACAAAAAGTAACAAATTATTATAGAAATTTTTCAGCTTCTTCTCGCAAACGTTCTAAATTACGTTTATAACGCATTTTAACTGCTGCTTCTGTCATATCTAACTGATTGGACAAAAAACGAGAAATATGTAACGGACCACCCATTCCTTTATAACGTTCTCCCATCATATATGTTAACAGAATATNNCGATTTTTTTACCTAAATTGGTCTCATCATCATCAGTTGTAGAAATATTAGTTTTATCCATAAAAGATGTACTATTCAGACTTTCTTCTGTAGAATCGTTATTTTCATTAGTATAATTTACAGGTATTGGCTTATTTCTTTTATAATTCTGNNTTAGTTGGTGTCAGTAAATAAAAATAAAAATCACTTAAAATGATCTCAATTTGTATATCGTCAGAACATCTTCTTATTTTAGAGATAACTTTAACCAAGCCATCCTTAAACACTTTGTATAGCAAGTCATATGTAGCTGTAGGATTTCCTTGCTTTACTTTTGCGACCAACTCTTCTAAACAATATTCCATAATAAAAACGTACTATGTTACAAATCATTTAAGTTCATCAAGTAGATCACTAAGCCTTTTATCAAATCCACTATCCAGTTTATAAAAATCTGGAGGATTTTTCCCAATATTTTGGAAAGAATTTGCACTCAGTTTTTTTAGGCATGAAACTGATTTATTTCTATCTATGCCACTAATATTATCATCGTCCATCAACTTTGCAACTAATTCCAATTTCTCAGGATGAGATAATAGATACTTACGCATTGTTTTTTTCTCTTCTATAGAAACAATACCTTTTGCATAAGCATATAATTTATCAATTGTCATATTCATAACTTCTATTGATTTAGATTTCCTTCATTATTTGTTTCAGGTTCTCCTTAGCACGTTGCATCCTAACATTAACATAATCTGCATCAGGAACAACACGCTGCCCTTTGTTATTGAACTTAATTACATTTGTTCTTTCCCACTTTATTTGCAAAAAGCATGCAATTTCCTTGCTTGAAAAGCCCTGCAACTTTTTAATAACAACATATTTTTGATCTGCATCTTTTAATTGACCTATTGCTTCCAAAAGTAATATTTTTTGCATTTGGCGATTGAAATCATATTCACTTTCAATCGCAATCTCAGTTTGACTGATCTTGTTATTTGGGTCATCCATTGATATCGGATTCCTAAGTTTCCCCAATAAAATNNGCAGCCTCCTCGTCATACGGGATGGTTATTATCTCCTTCACTATTTCCTTATCGGAAAGTTGTTCATACTTGTTCTTAAATGACAATTTCATCAACTAAACAAAAATATTATTTATAAAATATCGTTTTTGGTACGCAGTTCTACTATAAATTGGCTGTAAAGTTACAAAAATAATTTTATTCTTTTTCCTTATTTGCCGAAAAAATGATATTTTTAACACATATTTCCAACCAAAAGTACAAAAAGGATGCTGGTTTTGTATCTTTTTGACATTTTGTGCAACCATAAGTATCCATCTTGTTCTTTCCAAGACTGTCTAAACAATTCATTTTCATTCGCCGCACACTAAAACACCTGTATAATTATCTTGGGAACTTCTCTCACAGAGGAACTTGATTACATCGGCAATATCTTCAGGTGCTTTGTCATCCATGAGTCTGTCTGTGAGAATACCAGGCTCTACATATTGGCATATTCCATCTGTACAGAGAAAAAGTCTATCACCCTGCTTCAACTCAAATTGGCACATCTCCACCTTTGCGCTTTCACGCTGGTAAGAGAAGAAACTTTTATCAATGAAATCACCAAAAATACTATGATTAACGTGATCTTTGGTTTGNNCACATGATTGAGCACATCGGCTTTAGCATCAAGTGCATCGGAAGCCTGCTTGAAAGCAGCGTTCAACACATTCTCAACACCGTTATCAAACGAGGCCCGTTGCCAGTAATCGCAGATGGTCGTACAAATGACATAACTTGCTACCTCGCCCATGGCGTGGCCTCCCATACCATCGCATACCACAAAGAGGTATCGGTCTTCGTCAGGATTAGCCACTACTTTGCAATAATCCTCGTTATCACGACGAACACCACACTCCGAAAACACTGTATATCTAATATTTCCCATAATGAAACTGCAAATTTACACATATTTTTTATTATAGAGAGGCAAAATGAGAAAAATCTATCTGCAAGGAAAAGGCATTGTGACCACATTGTGACCGCACATACTCCACTATACCCATCTTCTTGGCCTCTTCTTCCTTTCATCTTGTCCTACCGAAACATGACCGAAACATAACCGAAACATTCTTGAACCACTGTCGAACCTCTCGGCCACCTCATGGCTCAGTCTATGCTACGCCTATCGAACGCCTATGGTACGCCCTTACTTGACAATTGTCGCGCCGAGACGGACTTCTGAAGGTGCTGCATAGTGCCAAGGGTGCGGTTCTCGCGTAGGGGGGATGGCATTCTGAAGCCGTTGAGTCGCGGGTACATCTTCTAACGAAACGTCGTCGGTCTCGATGGAAGAGCATGATATGCACATCCATCGTTTCTGGGACGAGCCACAGAAAGCGACTGACAATGTTTCGTAGATGTACGCACGACACGACTTGCTTCTATGCTATCCCCTCTTCTACGCTGTAAGAACCTGTTGCACTCATGGCAGTATGCTGCACCGCCTGCCCGTCACAACTACGACATGTCCTAACGGAACAATACGCTCAATGTGATGAAATTATCCTTGGAAACGATTAACACTACAGACTGGATCATATGACGTGACGCGTTATAGAAGGTTAAATACGTTAAATATGAACCTCGTTTCTTACATTCCATGGCCATCAATCCACTTTTCTACCGTTTAATATGTA
>LXOW01451962.1_pt1 | contig 17325 bp, 21 predicted proteins | sample 1368591 | NCBI WGS metagenome assembly LXOW01 (sample SAMN04884650, study PRJNA319009) | bovine gut metagenome | isolation source: Cow rumen | host: Bos taurus | place: Italy: Legnaro (PD) | collected 2014-07-09 | reverse complement strand
TCGCGGCGCACAGGGTCGAAGCCGCTGATGATGATGGCGTCGGGCGAGTCGTCGATGATGATCTCCACGCCGGTGAGGCTTTCCAGGGTGCGGATGTTGCGGCCTTCGCGACCGATGATGCGGCCCTTCACCTCCTCGTTCTCAAGGTTGAAGACGCTTACGGTGTTCTCTACGGCGGTCTCGGTGGCGGTGCGCTGGATGCTCTGGATGACCACTTTCTTGGCCTGCTCGGCGGCGGTAATCTTGGCCTCCTCGACGATGTCCATGATGGTGGTGCTGGCTTCGGCGCGGGCCTCCTCGGTGAGGCTGTCTATCAGCTGCTGTTTGGCCTCTTCGGCGGTCATGCCGGCGATATGCTCCAGTTTATCGATGCTATCTTTGTATACCTTCTCCACTTCGGCTTGGCGCTTGTGGAGGGTCTCAATCTCGCTGTTCAACTTGTCGCTTACGCCTTTCAGTTCAGCACTCTTCTTCTGCAGTTCGTCCACCTTCTGGCTGAGGGTTTGCTCGCGCTGCTTGAGTTTGTTCTCCGCGTCGCGCATCTTGTTGTTCTGCTCATTGACGCGCTTGTCGTGCTCACGCTGCAGCTGGAGGAATTTCTCCTTGGCCTGCAGTTCTTTTTCTTTCTTGATGACCTCGCCTTTTTCTTCGGCATCTTTAAGCACCTGCTGGCTGCGTGCGAGGAGTTTGTTGCGCAGGATGCCCGTGGTAAGCCAGACGGCCACTCCGCCGCCTGCCACCAAACCGATAAGTATCCATAATACTGTCATAGTGTGATGATGGGGTTTTTGAAGTGAGAACAGTCTGTATGAGACAAGAGAGACCTTGGATGAGAATTGAAAAAACTGCATCCGAGCCCTGAGAGTTATGGTAAACTCTGAAACTGTAGGATTTGAGCGCCGGGCGTATCAGCCATACAACCTACCCGCCCCTGAGCCGACTCGGTTCGTAAATGGTGTTGAGTTTACAAACTGTCTGTCGGATGCAGTATACCTTCCAGTATGGTGTCGATAGTCTGCAGCCGCTGGGCAAGGTCGGTGTCCTTGAAGCGGAGCGAGTCCTGTATCTTGGTCAACTGAGTGATCTGGGTGAGCGCCACCATGGCGAGGAGATCTTGATGGTCATTGTAGGCATACATGTTACCATATTGCTTGGCTTGGTTCCCAATGGTTTCGGCAGCCTTGCGGAGGGCCGCTTCGTCCTCTGCGGCCACGCGGAGTCTGTAGGTCCGTCCCAATATGCTTACCGATGCCTGTACTGTATCCATTTTTTTTTGTTTGGTGGTTATTGTTTAGTGGTTATTGGTTCTTGCGCAATTCAGCCGCCTCAATCTTCAATAACCTGTAATCTTTAACCATTAACCTTTAATATTTCAAGACTCTTGTCGATGGTGCGTATCATCCGGTTGATTGTCAGTTTCAGTTCTGTGGTGTCATTCTCGTTTGTCAGCCTGTTCCCTAATTTGACTAATTTGTTTTCTTCCTTTAAATTATTAATTAATATTTCTTTATTTTTGAGTGCTTCCTCTAGTTCCTCGACATGGTTTTTCTGACTTGCCACAAGGCTGCGAAGCCGTTGTACCTCATCGGCCAACTGCCTGACTTTAAACTCGATGCCTGATACCGATGTTTCGAAGTCGAACATAGTTTACCCTGTCTTTTACACTATAAAAAGCGGTGCAAAAGTACTAAAAAATTGTAACATACACAAAAAAAGTGAATTTTAGTCTTTGAAGAACCCTGCAAGTCCTCTTAGGTCGGAGAGTCGCAGTGGGAGGAATGTGGCGGCAGGGAGATGGAAGAGGCGGATGGCCAGCAGGAGTTGGGCTATGGCCATGAGACTCTGTGCGCTGAGGCTGGCCCAGGCAGAGCCGATAGCACCGAAACGGGGAATCATGAGGATGTTGACTATCACATTGAGTGCCAGGCTACTGGCGGCAAAGATGTTGAGTTGCCGCAGGTGTCCGCCGGCAGTGAGCAATGTGCCGAAGATGTAGGTGATGCCGATGGGTATGATGCCGAAGATAACCACCCGGAACACAGGTACATAGAGGGCTGCATTCTCGTGATAGCGCCACTGCATCAGCGGTTCGGCCCATACGGCACAGGCTACCGCCGCCCCCACGGTAAAGAGCATCAAGGGCCAGAAGACGATGCGGATGGTGTCGGATATCTGCCCGTCAGCCCTCTCGCGGCAATGACGGGAGAATACCGGCAGCAACGGCACACTGACGAGGTAGCAAATCATGGTGAGCGCGTCAAGTAGTCTGAAAGCGCCGGCATAGATACCGGCTTCGGCGTCGCCGACCAGGCGTCGCAGCAGGATGGGGTCGATGTGATTGTACGAGGCCATCAGCAGCACCAGCAGGGCGAATGGGGCACTCTTGCGCAGGATGACCAGAGCGAAGGGAATTGAAAAGCGAAAAGTGAAAAGTGAAAAATGGCTTTTCCTTGCGATGACGACAAACGCCAGCAAGGCGGTGAGAGTATAGGCCGTAAGTTGCGCATAGACAAACCAGTAGATGTTAAACCTCTCACGAAGCGGACTCCACAAAAGGCAGCCGCAGATGAGAATCATCAGCAGGCGGTCGAGGACAGAAAAAAGACTGTCCCACTTGAAGAGCAAAAGCCCCTCGAAGTTACTCCGCAGATAGAGTATCAGTGAGTTGAGAAACTGGCAGAGGGTTAGCAATGCCAACAGGCGGAATTCGTCGCTGCCGTAGCCCATCAGCAGTCCGACGGTGAAGGTGACCAACAGGTAGAGTCCGAAGAGCAACACCTTGATACCCAGTATGCCGCTCAAGTGCTTCCCTATCAGTTGAGGGTGTTGTGCGATATTGCGGGTGTTGAAATTGGTAACACCCATGTCGAGCAGTATGTTGAAGATATAGCTGAAGCTGAAGAGGGCGTAATAGAAGCCATAGGATTCGTTGCCGACGCTGTTCTGCACCTCCACCTCGATGCCGAGAATCCAGAAGGGCTTGACCAGTAGATTGGCCAATAATACCCAGAATAATCCCGAGACTAACTTCTTCTGTATCATTTAGGTTCTGCTTTCAGGATTTGTCCTTCGGCATCTGGTTTATGGGCTGTCTTCATTTGGTTGCGCGACAGCTTGCTTTTGGAGTCCGTTTTGCGATGTTCGCTCTCACCTACAGTCCATTTCTCTTCCAATTCCCATTTCTCGCGCAATTGGAGGGTCTTGCTGTAGAGATAGAACTCTTCGGGTTGACGGCCTGAGAAGTAATCACCGGTGGTCCAGCGGCCGTTGCTGTCGCGGTCCACTATGGCTCGCAGGCGGTATTCGTTGGCCGGCAGACGGGAGAATTTAATGGTTGAAAGTTGAGAGTTGAAGGTTGAGAGCTGGACGACGGTATCGCGCTTGTCGAGCACCTCGATGACCAAGGGGTGGCCGGTGCGGTTGTCGATATGGAGTGTCAATATGCCGTAGTCTTTGGGAGTGAGGGTGAAGGTGAGGCTGTCGGTAGGATGTCCGTAGAGGTCGATAAAGAGGCTGTCGGCCAATCGCACACGGTAGTTCTCACCCGAGTGAAGCGAGATGGCCAACCGTGCCTGCATACCGGTGCTGTCAAGCACCACAGGGCAGTGAGTCAAGCTGCTGTCCTTGAAGCTCATAATCTCTGCTGTCAGGCTGTCGGACAAGGGAGTGACGGGAGTGGAGAAGGCCAGTCTCAGGTTGTCGTAGTAGGCGCTGGTGCCGCTGCATAGCGAGGTCATCAGCGGGGGAGTGGTAGGGGGCATGGAACTGCCGCGTCCGCGTCCTTTCTTCGCGGGGGTGCGGTAGCGCAGACGCAGCGTGTCGAGGAAGTCCCCATCGGCCAGTATGAGTACGGTGGAGTCGCACAGTTCGTTGCGGCACCACACCGTGAGGGTGTCCCGTCGGTCGTTGAGACGCCACTCTATGGGCTCTCCTTCCAATACGGGATGTTGCAGGGGACACTGTGTGGTGATGACGATGCGTCCTTTGGCGGTGAATTCGGCTTTGACTACGCGCTGTATCTGGCGGTCGGGGGCCGAGATGCGCAGTTGGACTATGGCGTTGCTGTCGATGCTGTCGACTGCGCTGTAGTACAGGGTATCCCAGGCTACAGCTTCGGCTTCGCCGATTTTTAAGTCACGGTTTTTGTCTTCGAGGGCCACGATACGGTAGTTGCCGGCAGGGATATAGTGGAAGGCGAAGTTACCCTGCTTGTCGGTACGGGTGACGAGCGAAGGCGACGGGGGGACAGTGTCGTCGAGTGACCGGGCGGCGGAGTCCACCCGGAAGGCAAGCACGCTAAGGGTTTCTTTCCAAGGCTTCTCGTCGCGGGCTCCGGTCACCTTTCCGGCCATCATCAGAGTGTCCATATTGTCGCCGGTGGAGAAGACATATTCGTAGGAGGGGAGCACGTTGCCTTCGTTGAAGTCGGCGATGGCCTCCTTGAATTGGAAAAGGTAGGTGGTGTTCTCCTGCAGGGTGTCTTTGATGCGCACCTGGACACCGTGATCTTTGGTGGTGTATTCGGGCTTCTGTTTCAGGGGCGGCGACACAAGGACGTTGTTGTTGGCGTCTTTGAGCACCACATATTCGTCGAATTCAATGAAAAACTGCTTCGACTTGAAGTTACGGCTTTCGTTATCGGGCTTGCAGCCGATCGACTTTGGGGGTGTCACGTCCTTTGGACCTCCTGTGGGATATCCCATGCGGGCACAACCGGAAAGGAAGAGTAATATTAATAGTGAAGAGTGAAGAATGAAAAGTGAAGAATTCGGCTGCCGCTGGTTGTTTGTGCAAGTCGATTCACTATTCTTCATTCTTATTTTTTCATTCCTCATTTAGAAGAGTTCTTTGAGTTCTGTATGCAGTGCCTTGAGGGCGTCGTCGGTGGGCATGTGGTCGGCCGACGAGGCAAAGATAGAGGCTGCCAGACGTGTGGGGTCTGTGGTGTCGGCAAGGCTGACGGCGGCGCTGTTCACAAGGTTTATCATCTCTTCCTTGGCTTCGCGCACATGGGCCCAGAGTTCCTCGCTGATATAGACCTGCTGCGAGAGGTTGTGCTCCCACTCATCGCGTATGTTCTTGGTCATCACTCCTTGCAGCAGATGCAGGTCCATGCCGGGCTGGTAGCAACGCAGCACCAGGCTGTTGGGACTGATACGTTCCAGAAAGAGAGCCACTCGCTCATAAGCCTGCAGGCGGATGGGGGAGACCACCTTGAGGGTCTCGTGCCGCTCATCGAGTTTCATCTGCAGTAGCTGCTCTTTCTGACGACTGTCGAAATAGCGCTTGGCCAGCAGATAGAAAATCCATCCTGTCAATGCGACGGTAGCCAGCACTGCAGAAAGGAGAGTCAAAATAAACAGAACAATATTCATTACTTTTTAATTTTTAATTCATCAATTGCTCCACCAACTGTGTCACCCCTTTGGTGGCTACCTCTTTGATGAAGGTTACCGGCCGGCTCACGGGCACCTCCTTAGGGTCGACGACATAGCAGGGCATGCCGCGTTGCACATAATGGATCAGTCCGGCAGCAGGGTAGACGGCCATCGAGGTACCCACCACGATGAAGATGTCGGCCTCCTCGCAGAGGGCGGCGGCGGGTTCGATGTTGGGTACCGCCTCGCCAAACCACACGATATGGGGCCTCAGCTGTGTGCCGTCGGGGGCTTTGTCGCCCAGCACGATGTCGCGGTCGCCCACCTCGACGATGAGGTCGGGGTTGCGGTCCGAGCGCCCCTTGGTCAGTTCGCCGTGCAGATGCAGCACATTCGTCGAGCCGGCACGCTCATGCAGGTCGTCGATATTCTGGGTCACGATGCGTACATCGTACTTTTCCTCCAGCCTCACCAATTGGCGATGGGCCTCGTTGGGTTGTGCTTTGAAGAGTTGGCGGCGCCGTTCGTTGTAGAAGTTGAGCACCAGTTCGGGATTGCGCTCATAGGCTTCGTGGGTGGCCACGTCTTCCACGCGGTAATGTTCCCACAGTCCGTCGCTGTCGCGGAAAGTGGAGATGCCGCTCTCGGCGCTGATACCCGCGCCGGTCAATACCACTATTTTTTTCATAATAACGGATAACGCCACAATCGTAATATTATTGTATTATTTCAGCGGTGTAAGGGTAGTGCGGCGGTTCTGGGCGCGACCCTCGGGGGTGTCGTTGTCGGCCACGGGACGGCTCTCGCCATAGCCTTTGTATGTCAGCCGGTCGGCCTCCACGCCGCGCAGCACGAGGTAGTCGTAGACGGCTTTGGCGCGCCGTTCGCTGAGGAGCAGGTTGTCCTCGTCGCTACCCACGGCATCGGTGTGGCCGCCCACTTCGAGGTGCAGCCGCGGATGGCGCTGCAGGGCTTCGGCCAGCCGGTCGAGTTCGGCCAGCGAGGTCTCGTAGAGCTCAGCGCTGGCGGTATGGAAGAAGATGTTCTTCAGCGTCACCGTATCGCCCAGGGTGAGCAGATTCTCGGCCTGCCGCACAGGGTCGATGAAGGTGATTCGTTCGGGACGGACGGGGGCCGGCATGACGAAAGAGTAAATGTCTTGCTGCCCGTAGCCGTCGGGACGGTCGCTGCTGAAGAGGGCCGTACGTCCGTCAGGGGCCACGATGAGGTTGTTCTCGTCGCCCGCGGTATTGATGGGATAGCCTAGGTTCACCACTCTCCACTCTCCACTCTCCGTCCTCCTGGCCATATAGAGGTCGCTGCCACCCATGCCCATGTGGCCGTCGGAGGCAAAGTAGAGCGTTTTGTCGTCGAAATGGATGTAGGGGGCCGTCTCGTTGCCGGGGGTATTCACCATAGGCCCCATATTCACGGGCTCTGTCCAACGTCCCTCCACGAGGGTGCTGTACCAGATATCCGTACCGCCATAGCCGCCGCGTCGGTTGCTGGCGAAGTAGAGGGTGTAGCCGTCGATGCTGAGCGACGGAAACGACTCCCAGTAGGTCGAGTTGACAGGCGCCCCCAGGTTGCGTGGCTTGCCCCACCGGTTGCCTTTGCGTACGCTCATATACAGGTCGCAGCCCGTGGGCTCGTTGTTGCGGCCGCAGGCGGTGAAGATCACCACGCGGCCGTCATGTGAGAGGGTCTGAGCCCCTTCGTTCCCGTGGCTGTTCAGCGGTTCGGGCATCCGTTCCGCCGGACCCCAGTTCAACTCCATAGTGTCATAGAGCGAGATGTAGAAGTCTTCCTCCTGCGGCAACCCGCGTTGGGTGAGGGCGTTGCGCGGCGAACGGCGTGTGAATACCAGCATGCGGTAGTCGGCCGTCAGCGCCGGCATATATTCGTCGTTGGATGTGTTGATATTGGGCCCCAGGTTCACTGGACGGAAAGGCACGGGATGCTCTACGGCATGTTGGCGCCATTCGGCGGTGCGGATACCCTCTTGGGCTTCTTGCACCCAGCGGGTGCTCGAGGGATTGAGCGACAAGCAGTGCTGATATTGCTCGCGGGCGCCGGCATACTGCCCCAAGGCCATGTATTGGTTGCCCAGCAGCAGGTAGGCTTCGGCATAGGTGGGGTCGATATTTACGGCCTTCTTCAGCAGCGCGATGGCCTCCTCATGCTGCCCCACGATGCTCTTCTCCACCGCCTGCTCAAACAGCGGCTCGCTCTTCTTGGTCTGCCCGGCCGCCACCATCGGCAACAACATCAGCAGTATCAGGTATATCGGGTGTCTCTTCATGGTTCCAACTTAACGCATAAACGGCCATAATATTGTGCATAGGCCACCCATACCCGTAATGTTAAAATCGGGCAATATTTTCCTCCGGTCAGCGTTACCTTGAAACAGCTTGATGAATGCAAAATGGCAGACAAGAAGATTAATAAAACAAATGCGGCGCGGCTACTCGATCAGCTAAAGATAAACTATGAACTCATCCCTTACGAGGTCGATGAGGAGCACCTGGGGGCTGAGCATACCGCTGCCGTGCTGGGCGAGCCCATCGAGCGCATCTTCAAGACCCTCGTGCTGCGGGGCGACCGCACGGGCCTCTTCGTCTGCGCCATCCCCGGCGCCGAGGAGGTGGATCTGAAAAAGGCTGCCAAGGTGACGGGCAACAAGAAGGTGGAGATGATACATGTGAAGGAACTGCTTCCGTTGACGGGCTATATCCGCGGCGGCTGCTCGCCTATCGGCATGAAGAAGGCGTTGCCTACCTGGTTCCACCAGAGCCTCATGGAACACGAGAGCGTATACTGTAGCGCCGGCCAGCGCGGCTTGCAGTTTCACCTCGCCCCTGCCGACCTGGTGCGCGCTGCCCACGGCACCCTCGCCGACCTGATTGTCTGATTATGGTTGAGATAGAACATCATCCCCTGCAACCCTTTCTGCCGCCGAATGCAAGACTGCTGATGCTCGGTAGCTTCCCGCCGCCGAAGAAAAGATGGTGTTTTGACTTTTTTTATCCCAATCGTAGCAATATGATGTGGGAGATCTTCGGGCTGGTGTTCTATGGTGACTCGCAGCGGCTGGTGGATGCTCCCAATAAGACCTTCTGCTTGGAGGATATCAAAGCCTTGCTCATGGAGCGCGGAATAGCGATATTCGACACCGCCTGTGCCGTCCGTCGCCTCTCCGGCAACGCCTCCGACAAAGACCTCGAGATTGTCGAGAAGACCGACATCCCTTCGTTGCTCTCGCAGATACCGTTGTGCCACGATATTGTCTGCACTGGCCAGAAGAGTTTCTCTGTCCTCACCGACGACTTCGGCGTCCCCGTCCCCGCAATGGGCAGCTACAACGAATTCGCTCTCGTCGCCCGCTCCATGCGCCTCTGGCGCATGCCCTCCTCCTCCCGCGCCTACCCCATGAAGCTGGAAGCGAAAGCCGCCTACTACCGCGAAATGATGATTAAAATAGGATTACTATGACACTACAGGAAGCCATCGTCGCACGGCACTCGGTGCGGCAGTATCAGGAGAAGCCCATAGAGGCTTGTGTTGTCGAGCGTCTCAACGAGGAGGTCGCACTCTGCAACCGGGGAAGCGGGCTGCATATCCAGCTGGTCGTCGACGAGCCGAAGGCCTTCGGCGGCAGCAACGCCTTCACCTATGGCAAATTCAGCGGTGTGAGCAACTACCTCGCTATGGTGGGGCCCAAGGGGGCCGACGAGGCCGTCGGCTACTACGGCGAGCGCCTCGTTCTGCTGGTCCAGACGCTGGGGTTGAACAGCTGCTGGGTAGGCCTGACCTTCAAGAAGCAGCCCGACCAATACACCATTGCCGCAGGTGAGAAGCTGCACTGTGTCATTGCCCTCGGCTACGGCGCCACCCCAGGTGTGCAGCACCCCCTGCGGCCTATGGAGAAATTCTTGAAACTCTCTGGGACCGCAGACGCCCCCGTCCGCATAGAGAACCTTCCCGACAGGTTCCTCCGAGGTATGGAAGCTGCCCTGTTGGCCCCCACGGCGGTCAACCAGCAGAAGTTTGAGTTCGAACTCATCGACGACCACACCGTCGCCGCTCACGCGCGTTTCACGCTGATCGGCTACGGCAAGATGGATCTCGGCATCGTCAAGTACCACTTCGAAGTCGCTGCCGGCAAAGAAAACTTCACATGGAGATAACTCGCCTTGTTATATACTACCTCGTAGGCGTCAACTTCTTGACCTTCTTCGCCTACGGCCTCGACAAGTGGAAAGCCGTCCATAACGGACATAAAAGCATACGCCTCTCCCGTCGCATCCCCGAGGCCTCGCTGCTCCTCCTCGCCCTCCTCGGCGGCTCCCCCGCCGCCTTGCTGGCCATGTACCTCTTCCGTCACAAGACCCTCCACCGGAAGTTCCGCTACGGAGTGCCGATTATACTGCTTTTGCAGGTAGCTGTTGCCGTCGTGATAATAGTCAAGTACGTTATACTATAAGGAACTTAGACAAGTGTGTCCAGAAGGCAGAGATACTGGGGACGAGGGAGTAGACTGTTTCGGGCTCGTGTAGCATCTTGCCGGTGGTCTCATAATACTCTTGGCGCAAGCGCTTGATGGCGTCGGCGTGCTTGAGTTCGTCGAGGGAGAGGATATAGTATCTGCCGATGGTGGGGTACAATTGGGTGAAGTCGTCGTTGATATGCTGCGCCATCTGGCGGTGCGGTGCGTCTAGTGGAAATATCTTATTCTTGAGCAAAAGAGTGCGGAAATACGAGAGTTTACCTTTCAACCGATGGACACATACACGGTAGGCGATGTCGCTCATGCCAAGGGCGCGGGCCACCTCATCGTTTGGCAGTGCCTGCTGTTTGTTGAGGATGGTGAGCAATGTGCGGAGGAAGATGAAACGGTCACGCGGGTAGAGCGTCTGGTGGGCATAAGCAATCAGGTTGGAGGCGACGGCGAGTTTGCGTTCGTCAGTGAGCGGGGGTGAGGATGTATCGGTAGTGGTAATATTCTCTTCATGTAAATTCGTACAAACAATCTGTCTCTCTGCCACGACCCGCATGGTGAGATAGTGGCGAAAAGTATTGAGTATCCACGCCTCAAAGGATTCCTTCTTCCGGATGCGCCGCAGCGACTGGTAGGGCATCTTGCTCCAGTCGCTTTTGCCTTCACGCAGATAAAGGAAGAAGTCCTCAATCACATCCTCGTACTCATCCATCAACTGATTGTGGTACACCTCGAACCGACCTTTTAACTGCCTTTCTAGCCGTTGGTGCAGCAGGTAGTACATCGCCACATCACCTTTATCTCCACCCTCGAGGATAATCTCCACGAAGTCGGGAATAGCGATGTCCGCAAATTGAGAATCGGTTCGGGTGGTGGCCATATTTACCTGTAAATCTCGATGGTGTAGGTGAAGGTGTATCTCTTGCGCGGGGCGAGGCGGTGGATATACTGGCGGGTGCTGATATCGCCGGTAAAGCCGTAGGGGTCACAGATACCGCACCAAGGCTCGAGGCAGACGAAAGGACAGCCCTCTTTATGCGGCGCCCAGATACCGTAGGCCTCCGCCTGCGGACAGCAGACAGCGAGCACGGGAGCGCCTTCTTTGTCACACAAAACGGCTTCTGCCACTTGGCCACCTTCGAACATCAAGGCGTCGTGGGAGAGGGTATCGGCTTTCAGCGGCATCTCGGATCTGAAGTTTTGTGGTGCATCTAGCGGCACGCGGTTGCCGTCCCTGAGGGCGGAGATGACAACGGGATTCACGGGTCGCCCCTCGTGGTCGCGATAACGAAGGTAGCCATGTATCTCGTCAGCAGCATTGTAATCGGGCAGCAGGAATCCCGGGTGGGCGCCAATCTGGAAGTAGGCCTCGCGGTCGTCGAGGTTCTCCACCGTCCAGACGACCGCCACCGTGCGGCCCGCAAGGCGGTACTGCACCTCCAGCCCCAGGCGGTAGGGATAGCTGGCGCTGAGGTCGCTCTCCAGCATCCGCAGGCGGCCGCCGCCGAGCTCCTCAAACTCGCTGTCGCGGGCGAAGCCGTGCTGCTTCATGGGATAGGTCTTCCCGTCGACATGCAGTTCGTTGTTGTAGGGTTTTCCTACGGCGGAGAAGAGTATCGGTGCGTGACGATTCCAGTATTGCGCGTCGGCCGTCCAGAGGTATTCGCGGCCGTCCTTCACGAGGCTTATCGGTTCGGCACCGTGTTCGTTCACCTCGAGGGTGAGGATATCGTTTGAGAGTTTCATTTCTTGTTTTTTTTAGGTTTCGGGTCGGGGAGCTCGGCGCAGGTGGCACGCACCAGGGCCGAGAGGTAGTCGCGGTCGTCGACATCCTCGATGTAGAAGTAGGGCTTCGCACCGTCGTAGGGCGGCCGCAGGTCCTCGCTGCGGAGCAGCTGGCGCCCCGCCTCGGTGGGCTTCAGGTAAAAGCCGTTGTCGCAGATAAGGCCGAAGATCTTGCTATTGCAGTAGATGCCGTAGTCGCCAAACATCTTCTTTGATTCAATGCAGCCCGCATTGTTGCATTGGTCAACGATATATTGTACAAAATCAGGATTTGATGCCATATAAAGGTTAACGTTTAATGGTTAAAGTTTAAAGTGTTTTTTTCCAGCAGGAGCAGTTGGCGTTTGCGTTCGAGGCCATAGGCATAGCCTGTTAGCGAGCCGCCGGAGCCGATGACTCGGTGACAGGGAATGATGATGGCGATGGGATTAGAACCCACTGCGCCGCCCACCGCCTGTGCCGACCGGCAGTGGATACGCCGTGCGATGTCGCTGTATGTTACCGTCTGCCCATACGGGATGGACAGTAGCTCGGCCCACACACGCCGCTGGAAGAGGGTTCCGAAAGGCGCCACCTGCGGGGTGAAGTCCGGCTCCTTGCCGTCGAAGTAGCTGTCGAGCCAGCGTCGGGTTTCCTCCAATATCGGGATGGTTGAAGGTGCCACCTCTATGGGGGTGTCGGAGAAGCGCAACTCCTTCAGCGACTCACCGTCGCTGGTCAATGTCAACAGCCCGAGGGGCGAATCGTATTGCGCCTGGTAGGTCATTTGGACGTTTGTTCCGGTACAATGGCGAAGAACAGCAGCGGCTCGGTGGCGCTGGCGTTGATAAGGGAGTGGCTGTGCCCCTTGGGGCAGTAGTGGCACTGGCCGGGAGCGAGTCGCTCCTCACCGTCGTCATACAGGCAGCGGGCCTCGCCGCTGAGGATATAGATAATCTCGCTGTTGGTCTCGTGGCTGTGGTAGCCGATGGAGCAGCCTGGTTCCAGCCGTCCGCGCATAATCTTGTTCTGTCCGTCGTTGTAGGTGCGGAACATCGTGTCGCCCTCGCCGCCTTTGAACTGCGGGTTGGCGACTTCCTGTATTTCGTTGAAATCTATTATCATGGTTTTTTATTTTATCTCTTCCAGAAGTCCAGTTTCGCTGTCGATGATGAATCCGCGAACCTCGATGTCTTTAGGCACGAGAGGGTGGGTGTGGATGGTCTCCACGGTACGACGCACCGATTCCGGAGTATCTTTGAAGCCTTCGAGCCAGTGGTTGAGGTCGATGCCGCACTTGCGGATGGTGTCGAGGGTCTCTTCCGTCACTCCGCGGGCGAGCATCTCGTCGTGGAAGTGGTGGTAGCTCATGTGGCAGGCGCCGCAGTGCGAGTGCGCCACCACCATCACGTGCTTCACGCCCAGCTCGTAGATGGCCACGATGAGGGAGCGCATGGCCGAGTCGAAAGCCGAGATGACCAGTCCTCCGGCGTTCTTGATGATTTTGGCGTCGCCGTTCTTCAGTCCCAGCGCCGCCGGCAGCAACTTGGTGAGACGTGTGTCCATGCACGACAGCACCGCCAGCTTCTTGTCGGGATACTTGTCGGTGCGATACTGCTCGTAGCCTTTCGCGGCCACGAACTCCTTGTTGTACTGTACGATTTGGTCTATCATAATGAGCCTATTTTCAAAATGCAAAAATACAATTTTTTGGCAATACATTAAAACAAATGATTATATATTTGACATTAAACATGATTCATAAGGAAAACCCCGGCTGAGGTTGTTTCAGTCGGGATGCTTTCCCATAATGGGGGATGGCTGAATGTCGAGATTCCAGTCCATCCTTATAGTATGGCTAGATAGAAAATGTTACAGAATAATTTCTGTCACTACAATTATTTTTTGTATCTTTGCATCGTCAAACAATAAAACCAACTAGTAGCACAGACAAAGATCATAGATTGATAAATCGCTAATATAAAGCGTTTTTGCCTTTCAGGTGGACCGGAATCTCGACCGTTTTGCAAACCGAGAGCAGAGCCAAACTCTTTTTAGCTATGCCGAGGTGAAGAAACGTGGTGTTAAGCACACTATTACGTAATCCCCAACGAGAAGACAGAAGTGTTTACGGATTATCCGTAAGCTTTTCTCGTTTTGGGGATAGGTAGTCGAGAACCTCGGTCCAGACAAAAAGTTTACGGATTTTTTTTTTGTGGTGTTTGAAAAGATATGACGCAGCAACACAGGACATCACAAAATCTAATGATAAAAGTTTTTTCAAAACCCCTATTTTAATGTGAAGAGGGGCGTTCACGGGTTTGCTCATCAGGCTCGCAGGACGCACCAGTCGGCAAAGCCGACGGCACACCAGACTGCCTCAATTTTTTAGTATAAATTTTGCAGAATGAGAAAAAGTGCGTATCTTTGCACCCAGTTAAACATTAAAAATAGGATTATGCAAGACTTGATGCCTGTAAATGGACAATTCGAGATGCCAACACTGCCTTATGAAGCACTGGGCACCATCATCAGCAAGGAAACACTCTCGTTCCACCACGGGAAGCATCTGAAAGCTTACGTGGACAACCTCAACAAGCTGCTGCCAGGCAGCGGGTTGGAGAACCTGCCGCTGAGCGAGGTGGTTCGTAAGGCCGAAGGCGGTATGTTTAATAACGCCGGACAGGTGCTGAACCACGCGATGTATTTCGAGCAGTTCAGCAACACTCCTAAGGCCATGAGCCCGAAGTTTGCTGCCCTGCTGGAGCGCGACTTTGGTAGTGTGGAGGCTTTCAAGAAAGAGTTCGAGCAAAAGGGCGCCACGCTGTTCGGCAGCGGATGGGTGTGGCTTTCGGCAGACAAGGATGGCAAACTGGTCATCACACAGCAGAAGAACGCGGAGAATCCCGTTACGATGGGCCTCATGCCCCTGCTGACTTTCGACGTGTGGGAGCATGCCTACTACCTCGACTACCAGAACCGCCGCGCCGACTACCTTGCTGCCCTATGGCAGATTGTCGACTGGGCCATTGTTGAGAGCCGCCTATGTTAGTCAAGACTTACGGTAGCGCCATTCTTGGCGTGAATGCGCTGACGGTCACCGTGGAGGTGAATGTCGGCGACGGTGTGGGTTTCTTCATGGTAGGCCTGCCCGACAATGCCGTGAAGGAGAGCGCCCAGCGCATCTCGTCGGCCTTCGAGGAGAGCGGCTTCCGCATCCCCGGCAAACGTATCGTTGTGAATCTTGCTCCCGCTGACTTGAAAAAAGAGGGAACCGCTTACGACCTAACCATCGCCATCGGGGTACTGGGCGCCATCGGGATGGTGAAAGCCGACGAGATGGAGCGCTATGTCATTATGGGAGAGCTAGGCTTGGACGGCACATTGCGTCCCATCAAGGGGGTGCTGCCTATCGCCATCGAAGCTCGCAAACAACAATATAAAGGCATCATTGTCCCCGCAGAGAACGCCCGCGAGGCGGCCATCGTCAACAATCTGGAGGTCTATGGTGCCACAAGTCTCAAGGAGGTAGCCGACTTCCTCAACGGAGAGGGAACCATCGAGCAGACGGTGATGGACACACGCGCTGAGTTCGCCCGTTCGCTGAACAACTACGAATATGACTTTGCTGACGTCAAAGGGCAGCTCACCGTGAAGCGTTGCCTCGAGATTGCCGCCGCCGGTGGCCACAACGCCATTATGATAGGGCCTCCGGGAAGTGGTAAAACTATGCTCGCCAAGCGTATGCCCGGCATCCTGCCTCCTCTGACCCTCAGCGAATCCTTGGAGACCACACAGATTCACTCTGTGGCGGGCCTGATGCGCAAGGAGGATGCGCTGATAGCGGTACGTCCCTTTCGTGCGCCCCATCACACCATCTCAGACGTTGCCTTGGTTGGCGGAGGTACCAACCCCAAGCCCGGCGAGATCTCGCTGGCACATAACGGAGTTCTTTTCCTGGACGAATTGCCAGAATTTAAGAGGACTGTATTGGAAGTACTTAGACAGCCCATGGAGGAGCGGCGTGTGACCATCTCGAGGGCCAAGATGACCATTGACTACCCCGCTGCGTTCATGCTTATCGCCGCCATGAATCCCTGCCCCTGCGGCTACTACAACCACCCCACCATCCCGTGTACCTGTCCTGCCGGCGCAGTGAAACGCTACATCAACAAGGTCAGCGGCCCCCTGATGGACCGCATCGACATCCATATCGAGGTGACGCCCGTGCCTGTCAGTCAGCTGAACAAGGAAGAGAAGGCCGAGAGTAGCGCCGCGATAAGGGAGCGCGTCGTCGCCGCCCGTGCCATACAGACAGCTCGTTTCGCCAATACCTCTGGAGTGCATTGCAACGCCCAAATGGGCAGCAAGCTCACGCGTCTGTATTGTGCCCTCACCGACGAGTGCCGTAATATCATGGAGATGGCGATGAATCGATTGGGTCTTAGTGCAAGAGCCTACGACCGCATTCTGCGTGTCGCCCGCACCATCGCCGACCTCGAGGCCTCTCCCAACATCAATCCCGACCACCTCCGCGAAGCCATCACCTACCGCAGTCTCGACCGAGATAGTTGGGGAAAATAACACTGAAAAGAGGAATGAGTCTTAAAAACTCATCACGTTGTAGGCGTTCTTGAGATGCTTTATCTCTGCACCATTAGCTTTTGACACTACTGTGACAATGTCGAACCGCACGTTCTCCTTGCGGCCATGCGTTTTCACATATTCGTTGGCCAGCCGGATAAGCGCCAGCCGTTTCTTATGGTCCACCGCATCCTCGGGTTGCAGGATGTTGTCGTAGGCGCGACTCTTCACTTCCACAATCACCAGTTCGTCACCATCCAGCGCGATGAGGTCGATTTCTAAATGCCCCCGACGGTAGTTGTGTTCAAGAATAATGTAACCCTTATCCGTTAGGTATTTCGCTGTTATCTGTTCCCCCATCTTGCCAAACTCCAGCGCCTCGCGCCGTTCCTCCGGCGTGCGGTTATCATTTCGTTGCGTGTGAAATTTCAGCAGTGCCATAAGTCATTTCTTATTTTCAGCTGTTCCAGCGCGTGGCAGAGTTGGTCGGGGCAGGAGGTGGGTTTGTCGCCGCAGCGGATGCCGCGGAGTTTGGCTATGACGTCATCGATTTTCTGGCCTGTGACAAGACGGCAGATGCCCTGCAGGTTGCCGTTGCAGCCACCAAGGAACGAGACCTGCTGGATGATGTCGTTGTCGTCGGCCGTCACGTCGATGAGCAGCGAGCAGGTGCCTTGGGTTGGGTATTGTATATGTTTCACAACTTTCAACTTTTAATTTTTAACTTTTAACTTCTCTATGATTTGAAGGTCGGCCGGGAGCCACCGGACGGTGTCGAGGGCGGCGGGGGTGAGCCAGCGGGCGGCTTCGTGCTCGTTGAGGTGGAGGGCGTCGGTGAGCAGCGAGCAGAGGTAGCAATGCATGGTGAGGTGGAACTTCGGATAATCGTATTCCACGGTGCAGAAGAACTCATCAACCGAGATTTCCGTCGACAGCTCCTCACGAATCTCGCGGCGCAGTGCCTCCTCTGGCGTCTCGCCAGCCTCCATCTTGCCCCCAGGGAACTCCCACCAGTCCTTCCATTCACCGTACCCTCGCTGCGTGGCGAAGATGTGCCCCTTTTTACGGATAATGGCGGCTACCACTTCAATCTGTTTCATT
>LXOW01319850.1_pt1 | contig 17331 bp, 15 predicted proteins | sample 1368591 | NCBI WGS metagenome assembly LXOW01 (sample SAMN04884650, study PRJNA319009) | bovine gut metagenome | isolation source: Cow rumen | host: Bos taurus | place: Italy: Legnaro (PD) | collected 2014-07-09 | reverse complement strand
GGTATTCGTTGAGGCTTATGGTACCCCTGCCCCTAACCATACTTGGGGTTTTAAGAAGAATGATGTAACGCGTAGTGCGAATGGATGGAAATCTATGAGCAAAATTACCCGTAGTCAAGGCGACAATTCATGTGGAACTTGCATTAAGCCCGACATGACTGATTATCCTAGCGCAACGGCTCCTAACCCGATTACCGATTATGAGCGTTCGTATGTTAAACAGTGGTTTGAGGANNGCTGATTTTACGACTCAGGCCACAATGGATTACTTCTGCGTAGGAGATGGTACAAACTACACTCATACTTTGGATTTCAATGCTAACGATGTTGGTACTGTCCAGAAGGTTGTATACATGCAAAACAGTTCTGCACTGAGCTTTAAATACCATAGCAGTTGGAGCAGTGAAGAATTCAAATACTTTAGATGTGAAGAGATTGATGTACCAGGCTTAGGAAAGGGATGGTATGTNNTGTGAAAATCGTTCCAGGCGAAGGCACACCTGATGATTTTGAAGAAACAGAGATTATTGAAAATGAAGAGATTATTGAGGCTGGACGTGTCTTCTGTGAAGACCTTGGTGCTTCTAACCTTAGCGATATCGACTATAACGATGTCGTATTCGATGCAATAATCGTTCATGAAACAAAAACCATAAATGGTCAAAACGTTTACGACAATTATTATGCCAAGGTCTGCCTGCTGGCAGCTGGTGGTACCCTTCCTGTCACTGTAGGTGGTCATGAAATACATGGTGTACTTAGTGAGAATAGTGTAGGCACTAACATCATGATTAACACCATTAAAGAAAAAGATAGATTAGAAGTCAATGGAGCTGGAGTTTATGAGCACGCTCCCGTCGTCATTGAAAGAATTGATGGTGTAAGTTCTATTGATGATATTCAAATATTCGCTTTATATAATAATAGGGTAATAGAAGTCACCAATAATAGCACATTACTTGCTCCTTATAAGATCTGTGTCCCCATTGGCACCCGTTGGGCAAAGGAACGCGTTGATATTGGTTTAGCATATAAGGATTTCTCAGATTATTGCCAAACAGGTCCTGATGTTAACTTCTGGGAAGATGAAACCAATATCAGCAGTAACGACCTTTGGGATGATAGCGCAACCCCAAGTCCCTTCTTAGGTTATAGGGAAGGTCAAGTTATTAGGCATGAAGTTGTAACCATGAAGACCGTATGGAAGAATAACGGTAGCGCTGCAGCCAACTGGAATAGCACCTATCGCTTCGGTAAGAGAGGTCTTGACTATGGTAACGAGTGTATCGCTACATTCAAAGAACCTGTTTGGAACAAAATTAAGGGTAGCACGTTCTATCTGGTGATTGAGGGAGAAAATCCTCAAATTCGCGTAACTGATGGCTGGTGGAGTACTACGTTGACGTCTGACGATATTATGCCAGGCAATAGTCTTCTGACTAAGAACGTGGACGATGATGGAGTCTGGGATGGCACATGGACCCTCACAGTCAATCTCGCAGGAAGTAATCTCCTTAACACGATTGACGAGAAGCACCTCCTCTTTACTGGTAGCGGATTCACACCTGTGAAACTCTTCTACATAGAATAACTGATAGTTATTTTCAATAACATAAGATTTTGTTAAGAAGGCGTCTGCGCGAGCAGGCGCCTTACTTTTTTCGCAAAACACCATCATTTCACCGACTATTAATCGACAAATACAACCACTATTTCAAGAATTAACAATTATTAGCAAACAAAATAACGACTGTTCCACATATTTTATCTATCTTTGCACCGAGTTCTACAAAACAGGACAATGAAACGGAAATAATAACAAATATCTATAACCAATTATTGATTTATGAAGAAGTATTTGATGACAGGAATCGCAGCCGTTGCAATGTGCGCTGCATTCACAAGTTGCTCTCACGACTTTGACTTTGAGCAAACTAATTCTGAACAATCCATTCAGAACAAGTATGAGTCTGCCTTTATTAAGGCTTTTGGTGAACCCGCTCCCAATCAGGATTGGGGCTTTGGTACAATCACAAGAGCTATCACCCGTAGTCAAGGCGACAATTCATGTGGAACTTGCATTAAGCCCGACATGACGAATTATCCTAGTGCAACGGCTCCTAACCCGATTACCGATTATGAGCGTTCGTATGTTAAACAGTGGTTTGAGGAGCACCCGGGATTTACATCAGGATTGGACATCCAAAATTTCTATGTCCAGCATGTATGGGGGCAGGCCAGCAAAGATTATACTGTATATTGGCTTCGCTACGACCAAAATTATATGACCAATAATCCTGGTGCTACGTCAAATTACTATAATGCTGATTTTACGACTCAGGCCACAATGGATTACTTCTGCGTAGGAGATGGTACAAACTACACTCATACTTTGGATTTCAATGCTAACGATGTTGGTACTATCCAGAAGGTTGTATATATGCAAAACAGTTCTGCACTGAGCTTTAAATATCATAGCAGTTGGAGCAGTGAGGAATTCAAATACTTTAGATGTGAAGAGATTGATGTACCAGGCTTAGGAAAGGGATGGTATGTTGGTATGTGCTGCTATGGCCAGAAATATGATAATGGTGATCAAAAACTGAATTATTACGATTGGGAAGATCAAATTTGTGATGACTGGATTGTGAAAATCGTTCCAGGCGAAGGAACTGTCACGCCTCCTACTCCTCCGACACCTCCCACACCTCCCACGCCTCCTTCAGGCTATCAGGGTCGTATCATGGCTGAAGACCTGAATGCTGGTGAAAAGTCTGACTTCGATTTCAATGACGTTGTGTTTGACTGGAAGATTGAAGGAAACGTTGCGACCATCCAGCTTCTTGCTGCAGGTGGTACACTGCCCCTTACCGTTGGAGGCAAAGAGGTTCACGACAAGTTCGGTGTAACTCGTAATACGATGGTTAACACCGGCGTTAAGACAGTTGATTATCCAGAACCTTATACCTATACCTTCCCTGAGGGTGTTGAAGCTTCGGCTATAAACATTCCCATCGTAGTAACAAAGGGCGGTACACCTGTTGAACTTACAGCTGAAACGGGTAAAGTTGCCAGCAAAATTAACGTTTCCACAGGAACACAGTGGGTAAAAGAATGGAAGGATATTACACAAGGTTATCCCGATTTCACAGGTTGGGTCTCAGATCCATCAGCAAATTGGACATCCAATGCTGTTTCCACTTACCTCTATTAAGAAATCATCAGATACTTAGATATTACAATTGCTGAAGGGTGCCTGCGTGAGTAGGCACTCTTTTTTGCACTCTTTTTTGTACCAAAGACAACAAAATAATTCGCTTTCTTTTCGCTAAATCGAAATTTTGCACTATCTTTGCACGCAGTATGGTATTAAATTGGATTTGGATTGCGTTTTTCATCATCGCGTTTGTGATTGCGCTGGTGAAATTGGTGTTTTTCGGAGACTTCGAGGTGTTTCCTGCTATGATGGACTCGACATTCTCCTCGTCGAAGACGGCCTTTGAGATTTCCTTAGGCCTGACAGGCGTGCTTTCCCTCTGGTTGGGCATCATGAAAATCGGTGAGAAAGGCGGTGTGGTGAATATTCTGGCCAAGATACTGAGTCCATTGTTCACCAAACTGTTTCCAGACATCCCCAAGGGTCACCCGGTCACGGGCTCCATCTTCATGAACATCGCCGCCAATATGCTGGGGCTCGACAATGCAGCCACACCCCTTGGTCTGAAAGCGATGGAACAGATGCAGGAACTGAACCCCAAAAAGGATACTGCCTCAAACCCGATGATCATGTTCTTGGTGCTGAACACCTCTGGTCTGACGCTGATACCTATTTCCATCATGGTATATCGCGCCCAGATGGGAGCTGCCCAGCCTACGGATATCTTCATCCCCATCCTACTGGCCACGTTCTTCTCGACCTTGGCTGGTGTCATCATCACAAGCCTCTTTCAGAAGATCAATCTGCTGAACCGTACCATCCTGCTTACTTTGGGTGGTGCAGCCCTTGTGGTGGCAGCCATCATCTGGGGCTTCGGACAATTGGATTCCGTGCTGATGAACAAGGTTAGCACCTCAACCGCCAACATTCTGCTGATGACGATCATCATCGCCTTCATTCTGGCAGGAATCAGAAAGAAAGTAAACGTCTATGACGCCTTTGTCGAAGGCGCAAAAGACGGTTTCACGACAGCCGTCCGCATCATCCCCTATCTGGTGGCTATCCTCGTTGGAATCGGCGTTTTTCGTGCCTCAGGCGCGATGGATATGCTCATCGACGGCATCCAATGGGGTGTGGAGGCTTGTGGTGGCAACAGCGACTTTGTGGGTGCTCTGCCTACAGCCTTGATGAAACCGCTGAGCGGTAGCGGTGCACGAGGCATGATGGTTGACGCGATGACGACCTATGGCGCAGACTCGTTTATCGGACGCCTGAGTTGTATCTTCCAAGGGTCCACTGATACCACCTTCTATATCCTCGCCGTCTACTTTGGCAGCGTGGGCATCGTGAAGACCCGTCATGCTGTGACCTGCGGACTCTTGGCAGACCTGGCTGGCATCATCGCAGCAATCGCAATCGCATATATGTTCTTTGGATAATCAGATATGGGCAAACTTCAGACAATAGCAAAAGATACGGCCATTTATGGTCTCTCAAGTATCATAGGCAGGTTTTTAAACTACCTGCTTGTGCCACTCTATACCGCCCAGCTCTCAGCAGCCTCGGGTGGCTATGGCGTCATCACCAATATGTATGCCTACGTGGCGCTGATCCTGGTGATTCTCACCTTTGGTATGGAGACCACCTATTTCCGTTTCACCAACAAGACACATACAGACTCGCAGGTGGTCTATTCCACCACGCTAATCAGCGTAGGAACTGTCTCTGCACTCTTCGCTGCATTGGTCATCCTCTTCATCAAACCCATCAGCAGTCTGATGGGCTATGGCGATCATCCTGAGTATGTCTGGGTGATGGCGGTAACGGTGGCCATCGATGCCTTCCTCTGCATCCCCTTCGCCCATCTGCGCCAGCAGAAGAAAGCCATCAAGTTTGCATCGCTGAAACTGCTGAACATTGTGGTGAGCATCCTGCTTAATGTCATCTATTTCGCATGGATGGATGGCAAGGATGTGGGCTATGCCTTTTATATCAACCTCGTCTGCTCAGCAATGCTCGCCCTGTGTCTCTTGACAGAATATACGGGCTTCCGATGGAAACTCGACACAAAGCTCCTGCGCACGATGCTCAGCTATTCGTGGCCTATCCTCGTGCTGGGTATTGCAGGCATTCTGAACCAGACGGCCGACAAGATGCTCTTCCCCTATTTTTACGAGGGCAGCGACATGAAGACACAACTCGGTATCTACGGTGCCTGCTCGAAGATTGCGATGATCATGGCCATGATTACCCAGGCTTTCCGTTTTGCCTACGAGCCGATCGTCTTCGCTGGCGTCAAGGATAAAGACCAGCACCAGATGTACGAACAGGCGATGAAATACTTCATCATATTCACATTGCTGGCCTTCCTGCTGGTGGTGGGATATTTGGATATCCTGAAACATCTGATTGGCGAGGATTACTGGACTGGTCTTCGTGTGGTGCCCATTGTGATGGCAGCAGAGATTATGATGGGTATCTATTTCAATCTGTCGTTCTGGTATAAGATCATCGACAAGACCATTTGGGGTGCATGGTTCTCTGGCATCGGATGTGTGGTGCTGCTGGCTGTGAATATCATCTTTGTGCCTAAGTATGGCTATATGGCCTGCGCCTGGGGAGGTGTGGCTGGCTACGGCGTAGCGATGATAACCTCCTATATCGTTGGCCAGAAGTACTACCCCCTCAATTATCCGCTGAAGGAAATCGCTCTCTACACCATTCTTACCGCTATTGCTTTTGTCGTAATGACGCAGCTTCGCGAGCAGTTGCCATTGTGGCTGACATTAACCATAAATACGTTGTTGATCCTAGCCTTCCTCGCATTGATCATCAAACGTGATTTGCCTTTAAGCAAACTCCCTGTCATTGGAAAGAAACTATTTAAAGGTAAAAAGGTAAAAAAGTAAAAAGGTAAAAAATGAATGATAATGTAATATATAAACTCAGTAAGGCTTTTGCCTTAAGAATTATTAAATTATATACATATCTTTGTGATGAGAAAAAAGAATATGTCATTTCAAAGCAATTATACCGCTGTGGTACTAGTATTGGTGCAAATATAGCAGAAAGCATATACGCTCAAAGTGATGCCGACTATGTAAACAAACTCAAAATTTCTCTTAAAGAAGCAAGCGAGACAAAGTACTGGTTAGAATTACTATATGAATCGGGCTATTTAAATGAATCCCAATACAATTCTTTATCTAATGATATTTCGACTATTATAGGAACAACAATTAATATTATTAATAAATTCAACAGAAAATGAAAAAGTGCATCTTACTGATTTTACCTTTTTANNACGCTGTACAACCTGCCGAATGCCGTTTACGAGACGATGAAAATGGAGAATTATGAGTTGCCCTACGGCGCTCTCTACGAAGGCGATCAGGCCGTCAAGAACTGCGTGGTCAATTTCGGAGGTTTCTGCTCGGGTGTCGTCGTATCACCCGATGGTCTGGTTTTTACCAATCACCATTGCGGCTTTGAGGCCATCCGCTCACACTCTACCGTGGAGCACGACTATATGCTCAACGGTTTCATATCCAACTCCTACGAGGAAGAGTTGCCCAACAAGAACCTTTTCGTGAGCTTTATGATAGAGCAGAAGGATGTCACCAGCCTGCTCGACTCCCTCGGCTACGAGAAACGCGCAGAGAAAGGTTCTGGCGAATTCCTCGTCGACTCACTGGAGCGCGTCTTCCAGAAGCAGATCAGCGCCAAGGACTCCACCCTGCGTGTGGAGCTGAAGCCATTCTACGAGGGCAACAGATTCTATCTGACCACCTATCGCGACTATAACGATGTGCGTCTGGTGTTTGCCCTGCCTAAGTCGATGGGTAAGTTCGGTGGCGAGACCGACAACTGGATGTGGCCACGCCAAACCTGTGATTTCAGCGTGTTCCGCATCTATGTCGACCCCGAAACAGGGGGACCTGCTGAGTATTCAAAGGACAATGTGCCCATGCACCCGAAGAAGTGGGCACAGGTGTCGCTGCAGGGCTATCAGCCAGGCTCGTTCTCGATGACCCTCGGCTATCCTGGCAGCACCAGCCGCTATCTGTCGAGCTATGGTATCCTGGAGCGTCGCGACGCCCAGAACAAGCCCCGCTACCAGACCCGTGAGATCAAGCAGGACATCATGATTCGTCACATGCGGGCTGACGAGGCCGTGCGCATCAAGTACGACTCGAAGTATGCCCAGAGTTCCAACTACTGGAAAAACTCCATCGGTATGAACAAATGTATCGATTCCATCGGCCTGATCCAGCAGAAAGCAGCCTACGAGGCCAAGATCCGTCAATGGCAAGACTCCACAGGCTTCCTGAAAGACAAACTCGACTTCAACAAGCTCGAAACCCTCTATAAGAAGCGTTTCAACGCCATGCGGGCGATGATGTATTTCAGCGAGACCTTCGGACGCAACGACGAGATAACCACCCGCGCCTTGAGAGTGACACGAGGCATTCAGGTGAAAGGCGACAAGAACAAGCCCAAGAAACAATACATCGACTTCAAGGACAACAGCGACACATGGGACCTGAACCTCGATCGTGAGGTGCTGGCTGCGCTGATGAAAAACTACCGTGAGCAGGTGGAAGTGAAATACCAGCCCGATTTCTACAATATCATCGACCACGACTTCAAGGGCGATTACCAATTGTATGTCGATCACCTCTTCAAGAAGTCGCAACTGATGAAGAACGGCAAGAAGATCTTCGTCAACAAGAAGAACTATCACAAGGATCCAGGCGTGTCCTACGGTGAAAGTCTGATTTCCGCCTTGGCAGAGATCCGTGCAGACCTGCTGGCTACCTACGACAGCATCGACAACCTGGAGCGTTACCTTTGTGCCGCCAAGCTGCGCATGGAGGAGGATATGCCCAACTATAGCGATGCCAACTTCACCATGCGCCTGAGCTATGGCCAGGTGGGCGAATACCTGTTGGCAGGACAGCCCTCAGGCTACTACACAGAGGCCAGCAGCATCGTCAAGAAGATGGAACAAGGTGAGAAGGGCGTTGTGGATTACGAGGCTGAGCCCATCATGAAGCAACTGCTTTCTGTGAACGACTTCGGTAAGTATACGGACAAGACCACAGGCAAACTGCATCTCTGCTTCCTGTCGAACAACGATATTACGGGTGGCAACAGCGGCTCTCCGATGTTCAACGGCAAGGGTGAACTCATCGGCCTCGCCTTCGATGGCAACTGGGATAGCCTGAGTTCCGACATCTTCTTCGACTCCCAGCTGGCCCGCTGCATTGGCGTCGACATCCGCTATGTACTCTATATGATGGAGAAATGGGGCAAAGCCGACAGACTGATTAAGGAAGTGATAAAGGTAAAAAGTAAAAAGATAAAAAAGTAAAAAGAAAAAAGAAAAAGCCTCGATGAAACGGGGCTTTTTTATTTCTTTTTCTTGCGAGGCTTGCGCATCGCCCAACCCTCTTCGCTGAAATCCGGCACCTCACCACGAAGGTCACGAGGAGCCTTATTCATCAGGCTACGCCAATCTTCCTTTGAAGAGTGCTTGGTCTTCTGAGGTTTTGCAGACTTACCAACTGGCGCCCTCCCTCCTTCGTCTGCATCATTGCAACGAACGGTGTGCCCTTTGTAGCGGATACCCGTCAGCTGAATCATCACTTTCTTGGCGTCCTTCTCTGGCACCTCAAAATACGAAATGGTGTCGAGCAAATCGATATGGCCCACTTCCTGACGCCCTCCCACAAAACGGTTCAGCGTCTGCATCAGTTCACCAGGATAGAAACCATCGCGCTTACCCAGATTGATAAACAGTCGCTTATAGCCTTTCTGTGCCTTGTTCTGCAGTTTCTGCTTGTCTGTCTGTGGTTTCTTCTCCTTGGCCATATCCACCTTCTCAATCTCAGGCGCTTCAGCATAGTAAGCCAGGAACTTACCAAACTCCAGCGAGACAATCTTCTTGATGATCTCCTCCTTGTCGATATACTCGAAATAGCGGCTGATGTCCTGCATGAAGGGGGCTATCTCCTCATCATCGACATCCGTCTTTACTATCTGGTCCATCACTTTGTAGAGCTGTTTCTTGCAAATCTCCTCAGCCGACGGAATCTCCGCCTGCACAAAGGCCTTGCCAATCTCCTTTTCGATATTACGGATCTTGAACTTCTCCTTGCTATGGACTATCGAAATCGATGTGCCCTTCTTGCCTGCACGACCTGTACGGCCTGAGCGATGGGTATAATTCTCGATATCATCGGGCAGTCCGAAGTTGATCACATGCGTCAGATCATCCACATCGAGACCTCGAGCTGCCACATCCGTTGCCACCAGCAGTTGTGTCAGATGCTGACGGAACTTCTGCATCGTCAGGTCGCGCTGGGGCTGTGCAAGGTCACCATGCAGCGACTCGGCATTATAGCCATCGCGAATCAGTTTATCCGCTATCTCCTGCGTTTCAACCTTCGTGCGACAGAAGATGATGGCGAAAATCTTAGGATAATAGTCCACGATACGTTTCAGGGCCAGATACTTGTCCTTTGCACTCACCAGATAATAGATGTGGTTCACGTTCTCTGCACCCTCGTTGCGGCTACCCACTACAATCTCCTGATAGTCGTGCAGGTATTTCTTTGCGATGCGCTCCACCTCTCGACTCATCGTAGCCGAGAACATCAGCGTGCTGTGCTCTGCTGGCAACGACTCAAAAACTTCATTGATACTCTCCGAGAAACCCATATTCAGCATTTCATCGGCCTCATCGAGCACGATGGTCTGCACCTGTTCCAGACGGGCATAGCCTCGATGCATCAGATCGACGAGTCGTCCTGGCGTTGCCACGATGATGTTCACACCCTTCTTCAAGGCGCGCATTTGGGGTTCGATAGATGCGCCACCATAGACGGCCTCCACATGTACCCCGTCCATATATTTGGCGAAGTCGCGGATATCGTCAGTAATTTGCAGACACAGCTCTCGCGTCGGACTCAGCACCAAGGCCTGTGTCTCCCGTCTGGTCGTATCAATCCTTTCCAACAATGGGATGCCGAATGCTGCAGTCTTACCTGTTCCCGTCTGGGCAAGGGCAATCACATCCCTCCCCTCTGGAGAAATCAGATAGGGAATCACTTCTTCCTGTACAGGCATTGGCTGTACAAACCCTAACTCCTCGATGGCCTTGCGGATCACACCACTTACGCCTAATTCTTCAAATGTCTTCATCTTAGGTGCAAAGATAGACAAAAAAACCGATTAATCCAAACATTTTTGCGCCTTTGCACATTATTCCACAACTTTTTTGTAACTTTGTAGCCGATTTCGGTATATCATTCATCATGAAACGCATCATAACCATATTGTTGATATGGACGACGGCACTCGGAACGGCGCTGGCGGATAACAAGCAGGCTGAGCAGATGCTGGAGCAGGCCGACAACGCCTATGCCGAGCAAGACTACAAACAGGCGTTGGAATACGCCCTGAAGGCTCTGCCCGTTTGCAGAGGAACGGAGAGCGAAGCCGACTGCCTGAACCTGCTGGCAGTGATCAACATCCGATTGTCAGACTATGACGAGGCTGCCAAATATGCCAAGGAATGCTATAAACTCGACGAACAGACAGGCGATCCCGACGTGATGTCGTCGAGCCTGAACACGTTGGCAGCCATCTATATGGGCGCCAACCAGGAGAACGAGGCTGAGAAATATATCCTGAAAGGTATCGAGATGGCTGAAAAGGCCAACAACCCCAACCGCATGGCCATCCTCCAGGCGATGGCCTCGGAGGTGTATCACGCTCAGGGGAACGATGAGAAGGCCCTCGGCTATATTGAGCGTGCCTACGAGATCGACAAGGTCCAGGGCAATGAGGAGCGCGCCATGGTGAGACTGGCACAGAAAGCCTCGGTGCTGATCGGACTGCACGACTATCAGCAGGCCGAAAAGGTGCTGGCAGAGGTGATACCCTACCTGCGCAATACTGGCAACCGCCAGTCGTTGGGCATCGCCTGCAACAAGATGGGCATGGCCCAATACGCACTCCATCACGAGTCAGAAGCCATCGCCTACTATCGCGAAGCAGCCGACCTCTTTATGGCCTTAGGCGATCCATATAATGAGATTCACGCGCGCAAAGGGCTCTACGAAGCCCTGTGGAAGCAGGACCCCGACGAGGCCAAGCGCCAGCTCGACCGCTTCACCAGTCTGAAAGACTCCATCTACAGCAACACCTCGGCCGAGAATCTGGCCAAGTATAATGCAGAGTTCGGCAACGACTGGCTACAGATAGAGAACCACGCCCAGCGCAGGGCCAAGTTGTGGGCCATCGCCATTGCCATAGCCACCGCCCCGCTGGCAGTAGCCGTCTGGCTCTTCATGAGGCGCCGACAGCGGCAGCAAAGCCGACAGAATGCCGAACTGAAAGACCGCATCAGGGAACTGCGCGAGAAATACGACATCCTCAACGAACAGTACGACAACGCCATCACCAACGCCCGTCAGGAAGCCGGCGATATGCTGAGCGAGGGCGACAAGCTCTTCCTTGAGAAGACCACCAACACCATCAACCTTCTGATGCAGTCAGGTCAGATGGACGCCAACCACGTGGCAGAGCGCATGGGCATGAGCCTGTTCCAGTTCCGCCAGCGTCTGACTGCCATCACCGACGAGACCCCCCAGTCGTTTATCCAGAGCATCCGTATGCAGCGCGCCTGCCACCTGCTCGACAACCATCCGGAGATGACCGTTTCCGAGGTCGCCCTGCTCTGCGCCTACAACGACACACCCAACTTCACCCGCGCTTTTAAGAAGCATTTTGGCGTCACACCCACCCAATATCTCGATAAAAAGGGCCAAATTACACAAAATGATAAGAGAATTTGATGAAATGATAACGCACTTTGCCGTTATTTAGTGTAATTTTGCACACGAAATCAAATTCATCGATCATGGCCAAAACCATTTATCAGGAATCCGCAATGGAATATGCCAAGGAGTACTTGGAGCAATTGTTCAGCTTGGAAGACCTCTTAGGTCAGAAAGTTGAAGAAAAGCTGAGGCGTATGGTGCAGGATGAAATCAAGAAACAAATAAACCATTAACATTAAACATTATTAAAAATGAAAAAGAATCAACTGATGATCAAGGCAATCATGGCCTTAGCACTTATGATGTGTGGAAGCAATCTGGCTTATGCCCAGTTCGGTAGCCTGAAGAATGTTATCAAGCGCGAGGCAACCAAGCAGGTGAACGATGCAAAGAGAAAAGCCACGCACGACATCCTCAGAGAGAAGAACGAGGCAGAGCGCAAGGAGCGCGAAGCTGCCAAGCAGAAGGCAGAGGAAGCAGCCAAAGAGGCCGCTGCCCAAGAGGCTACCAGCGTGAGCGAGACAACTTCTCAGACTACCAGCAACTCGCCGAGCGCATCGGCAGAGCCGAAGAAGAGTATCCACAATTGGGTGGACGCGAGCTACTACAAGAAAGCCAAGCATGTGGAGTGGGACTACACATCGAGCATGAGAGACGTGGTAAACGACATGGCTTATTGGTGCAAGCGCCTGAGAGCTTCGGCTGAGACAGGCGACAAGAGCCAGCTTGATATGGAGGCGCTGGAGCGTCTGACAACAGGCCGTCCAAGCTTCGACTATGCAGACAAAGAATACACAGACGGTATGGTGAACGAGTTTGAACTCGGAAGCTGGCAGAGTGAGCGTCGTGCATTGGTAAAGGCTGCTACAGAGATTCGCGACGGTGTCGAGCTCGATGTTAGTTGGAAAATCCTCGAGTCCAACGACGAGGAGAAGGCACTGAAGAAGGAGATTACGACTGAACTCCACAAGGCTACCCTGTTGAAGCGTTACAAGGAGGCTGCCCAGATGAACAGTTATGGAAAAGCCATCAGCGGTAACGATGCGTGGGTAACGAAGATTGTAAAGGAGAACTGTCCCGAATGGGGCAAGGTGCTGGCCTCGAAGATCAACACGAACTATAAGGTGAACTACAGCGGAACAGTTCCCAAGAGCCGCTACCACACGGCTGTGGTGATGTGTGAGGATCAGGGCTATAAGGTGCTGCACTATATCCAGTTGTCACAGCCTTATAATGGCGGTNNATTAACAACAATGAAAAAAGTATTATTCAGTATCGCCATGATGGCAGCTGCTGCCACAATGGTATCGTGTGGGAACAAGAGTGCACAGAACGCAGAAAACGCTGAGGCTCAGGAAACTGAGGCCGTAGCCGAGGAGCAGCCAGCAGAGGAGGCGGAGCCCGAAGATGTGCTGAGCACCGACGCATTCAGCATGAAGGCTCCCGAGAACTTCAAGGTTAACGGCAAGAAGGAATTACTGAAGAAAAATCACGAGATTAGTTTCATGACGAATCCAGGCGTGGTTCCAGCTCTGAACTTTAAGATTAACCACGATGCTAACATCAAGTTCGATACCCGTAAGTCGGACATTGCAAAGTTGACGGCTATTGACCCAATTAAGGTTGGCAATGTGACATTCGAGGGCGGTTGGCAGCCCGACGGCAAAAGCCTCGTGATGTATGCAGACCTTGGTGACAATGGTACGGCTCGCGTATTCTTCCCCAAACCCACAGGCTATAAGGCCGACACGATGGACGACGCCGCTGTAGTTGCAAAGTTGGCTGAACTGCTGGCATGTCTCAACTTCAAATAACCTGAGACTCAACGGGGGAATCCCCCATGAGTCCGAATAAAGCCCTGCCGCATTTGCGGTGGGGCTATAAAAATAAGAAAAATGAAATCAAAAGGACTATTTACCTCGCTGATGGCTATGGCGGTGCTGACAAGTGCTGCTGGCTGCTCAAGTGACGCAACCGACAATGGCGACGACAAGGGGAAGACTGCCGACAAGTGGGCTACGCTGGTGAACGAGACCAGGCAGGACGCTAAAGTCAGCGGCAACACCCTGACCTATGGCACTCACACCTATACTGTCGACGCATCTGGCAACGTATCGTTCTCAAACATTCCCAGTGGCTACGCTGAGTTTGAGGCTGTCTATTCTGCACTTCTTGGCAAGAGCGTGGAAGGAACGGCAGCCATGATTCCGATGGCCATGGAGATCTATGCACGCAACAATGCAACGGGCGAACGCTGCATCCAGCTGCTCTGCACACCAGAGAACGCGACAACGATGATCCGTTCCCTGCAGTCGAAGTTCCAGACCACATCAGCCAACGACAACGATCCCTACATCCAGCGCTATCTGCCAGCAGCCCTGCTAAAGGGCGCTACAGCAGCCAACGCCTACACACCCGCTTCGCCCTATACGGTAGAGACGACCGCCTCAGTAAACAAGCCACAGACCGTGACGGGTGGCACCGATACCTTTTTATATATCATCAGCAAAGGCTGGGATACTGAGCAGCGACAGGTAGAGATCTATCTCAAAAACGGCTCCAGCCTCTATACCGTCTACAACTGCCCCAGCGTCTACAGCCAGTGCCAGACCATCAACGGTACATGGACAGGATTGAAGTAACATTTATCAACCAATAAACATTAAACAATTATGAAGAAAGTACTATTAAGTTTTGCGGTCCTGGCTGTAGCAGCCACGATGACAGCATGTGGTAACAAACCGGCACAGAATGCCGAGAGTACAAGTGAAACCTCAGAGGCCACAGAGGCCAATGACGACAGTCCCGCCATGCGACTGCTCAACAGCGTGCCCTTTACCGAGGAGGGACTGGTAAGCATGGTAACCACACCTGAGAAAGGAACGCTGACACCCGAGGAGTACGAAGCCATGTATCTGGCTTACTCGAAAGTGGCTATCGACGAGAAGACCATAGAACTCGAGAAAAACTTTGTGGCCAAGGCCCGTAATACGGCTTTCAAGAACCGTAAGAATCCGGAAAACTATAAAGATATCCTCAAGCAGCTGATGAGCAACGCTTCGCCTCAGGTACGCGGTCAGGCCATCGTAGCCAGCACTGGCAAACTGTTCGGTGCCAAAGACAGCGAAGTGTCTAATGACCTCAGCACGCTTATGAACGAGAAGGATCCCTACGTCATCAAGTGTGGTGTCGAAGCACTGTCCAACGAGCTGAAGCATCCTGAGGTGGCCAAGTTCGTACTGGCTCAGGTCGACAACGAGAGTCCGTTTGTTCGTCGCAAGGTAGCCATTGCCGTGGGCAACAGCTGGAGCAAGGGCGTCGACGGTGTGAAGGAAGCAGCCCTGAAGCTGATGGCCGACAATGACGAGAACACCCGCAAGCTCATCCTCAGCGGTGTGGGCAAACTGGCCGACGAATCCTTCGTGCCCGAGCTGGTGAAGGTGCTCAACGACCCTGCACAGGAGAAATGTCATGGTGATGCCATCCGTGGTCTGAGCACCATGTGGCTCGACTACCCCTTCCACAAGAACACCAGCAAGGCAGCCTACGAAGCCACGATGAACTACTATAAGAAGACGCCTCGCACCAACAATGTTCCTTCATGGGCAGGCATTTCCGCATTCAGCACTGTGGCTGAGAAGGAGATTGGTGCCTGGAAGGCTAAGGCTACCTACTTCAAGCCTGCTGAGTTTGCAAAGGTTTTGACCGATGTTGTCAACGACCCCGCTGTAAACTGGCTCGCAGCAGCACCTGCTGCCAAGGCCATCAAGGCTTTGTGCTCTAAAGCCGACCTGGAGAATCTGAAAAAGACTGTTGAGGCTAACACCAGCCTGAAGCAGCAGAAGCAGATACTCGAGGCCATCGAGAGAGAGATGAAGTAACTTCTCTATGAGTTCAATTTACCCCAACACTAAACCCCCTTTAGTCTGAACTAGAGGGGTTTCGTTTTCTCCTCTGAGTCCGAATCTCATTGCTGTTGATATTATATCCTCTGATGCTATTGGAAGAAATAACTCATTCTACATACATACTGACATAGACGCATTAAAACCATTGGATGTAAAGAGGTTACATGATAATATACCGACATCATACTGACATTATACTGACATCATACTGACATGTTTTGGGGATTTTGCTCACAATATCGTTCACAACAAAGACCTATTAAGTATGAGTTGAGCACCCTATCTGGCAAAATCAGGATAGGCACTTCGCGTTATTTATCATTAGGATGAGTAAAAAATTCTCTAGAGAATTTAATGCTTACCTCCCGTATTAGCAATCTTTACTACGTATCTTAACAGAAAATTCTCTAGAGAATTTCGTGGCAATTATTTGCTTTAAAACTTGCGAAGACGTATCTTTCGTTGTGCGAACAGCCTATGGAAGCCTTAAAACGCTCATGATGTCGCGATTTATGCCAGTATAATGTCGGTACAATGTCGGTATTATGTCGGTATTATGTCGGTCTGTTCATTTGTAAACAAGTAATTTTCATATAATTACATTAGTAATATGTCAGTATGTCAGTAAAGATAAATAAAAAGATGAAATAAATAAGAAGAAACTACTCGGCACTCAGAACAACAATAAATTTTTTGCAGTTCCCTTATTTTTTCGTAACTTTGCAGCAGATAATCAAGAACAGTATGAAGATATGTGTATTTTGTTCTGCGAATCAGCAGATTGACCCGGAGTTCTTCGCGATGACGGAGGAACTGGGGAAGTGGGCAGCGGAGAATGGCCATTCTATCGTGTATGGTGGTGTGAATCAAGGATTGATGGAATGTGTGGGTAAAGCCGCAAAAGAGAATGGCGGACGAACCATAGGTGTCGTACCTACGATTGTTGAGAAGACTGGACGTACCAGTGATTATGTGGAAATTGAAATCCCCTGCGACAACCTCAGCGACAGAAAACAGCTGATGATGGACCAGAGTGATGTGTTCATCGCCCTGCCAGGCGGCATTGGCACCATCGATGAGATTTTCACCGTCGCCTCATCGGCCACCATCGGCTATCATCAGAAGAAGGTGATCCTCTATAATATGAAGGGCTTCTGGGATTCGCTTATTGCCTTGCTCGATGACCTGCAGAGCAAGGGTATGATTCGTGGCGACTGGCAAGATCACATAAAAACGGCCGATTCCATCGAAGAAATCAGCCGTATGTTATAAGAGTTTATCGCCTTCGATTTCATGACAGCAGACTGTCGGCCAACTGCTCCAGCAGCGGCTCATCGGCAGCCTTCATCCGAGAGCGGATGGTGACCATCGGCTCCACGATTTCGCAGTCCTTCAACCCCTCTATCATCGAGCGCAT
>LXOW01126599.1_pt1 | contig 17351 bp, 19 predicted proteins | sample 1368591 | NCBI WGS metagenome assembly LXOW01 (sample SAMN04884650, study PRJNA319009) | bovine gut metagenome | isolation source: Cow rumen | host: Bos taurus | place: Italy: Legnaro (PD) | collected 2014-07-09 | reverse complement strand
TCCAAAAAATCTTCTAAGCATTCTACTTTTATTCCATTAAAAATGGTATTGGGTTTAAAAAATTTCTTGCTTTGTAAATAACAAAAAACATCTATGCCATTACTTTTATAAAAATGTGTTAATCTTCTCGCGGTTCTACCACACNNGCTGAATGTTGCTTTTGCAATTAACTCTTTGGAATTTTGTGAAATAAACTCATAGCAATGAATGGAATTTTGTGATAAAATTCTATTAGGCAAGAAGGAATTTTGTGAATAAATAGGTACTTTGATATGACTAATAAAGAATTTTTATATCGAAAAGTTGTTGACGATTTAATTGCATGGAAGAATACTCCAGACCACATGCCTATAATAGTCAAAGGCGCGAGACAAATAGGTAAAACAGAGGCTATAAGATTTTTTGCTAAGAAATATTACAAAAGCTTTATAGAAATAAATTTTATTGTAAATAAGCAATATAAATCTATTTTTGATGATGGTTTTGATATAGACAGCATTGTTAAAAATATTTCTTTTAAAAAACCAACATTCAAATTTATTCCTGGAGAAACATTGATTTTTTTTGATGAATTACAGGAATACCCTAATTGTGCCACAAGTTTGAAATCTTTTAAGCAGGATGGCAGGTTTGACGTTATTTGCTCTGGCTCTTTAATGGGAATAAATTACAAAGAAATAGAATCCGTCAGCGTTGGCTATAAAGAAGATTATGAAATGCATTCTATGGATTTTGAAGAATATCTTTGGGCTAAAGGCTATACCAACGAACACATAAACGAATTATTGGAATACATGCTAAATGTTAAGCCATTGCCTGAAATCATACTTGAAACCATGTTTAGTTGTTTTACGGAGCATATTGTATTAGGCGGAATGCCAGCAGTTGTTAAGAGTTTTATAACCAATAAAAATTATAGCGGCACACTTCAAATGCAAAGGCAACTGCTTAAAGATTATGAGGAAGATGCAAAAAAATATGCGATTGGATTGGATTGGATCAAGCAAAAATATTGAATGTGTATAGGAACATTCCTGTTTTTTTAAGCAAAGAAAATAAAAAATTTCAGATCTCAAAGGTTGCTAAAGGCGCACGCAATAGAGATTATATTGGAATAGTTGATTGGCTTGCAAGCGCTGGAATTATAAATGTATGTTATTGCTTAAATTTTCCAGAATTACCTCTTAAAGGCAATTATACGCCAAATAATTACAAAATATACTTCGGGGACACTGGCTTGCTTATATCTTCGTTAGATGATGAAGCACAGGAAGATTTAAGAAATAACGCCAATTTTAATATTTACAAAGGCGCTATATATGAAAATATTGTAAGCGAAATATTGGTTAAGCAAGGATATAATCTTTATTTTTATAAAAACGAAAAGGGAACAGTCGAAATGGACTTTTTTATAAGAGATAAAAATTCTCTTATACCAATTGAGGTTAAGGCTCAAGACGGAGCAACAATATCATTAAATAACCTGATAATCAAAGAACAATATCCAGACGTAAAATATGGAATTAAATTTTGTAAAAAGAACATAGGTTACAATGGCTATTTTTACACTTTTCCATATTTTTTGGCTTTTTTAATAAAAAAGTTTATTGGATTGAAACAAACTTAACCCCCACTTTNNTGATTGTTTTTCGTGTAAATTTGCGTAAGAGTTAGCAAGGAAGTCTGTGTATATCAAACATTAACGAATAAACTAGAATTATTTATAATTTGCTTCTATATGCTATAAATGGAATAAATAAAATATAGAATTATAACTTCACTATCCTTGTAAGCATGCTAATTAAATCATATCCGTCCCAAATTAGTTCAAAATCCATTGTTTTGCCTATTGGAACGACTCTATCTACGCCTTTTATTCCAGACAAAATAAGGGGTTTCAAAATATTTTTGTCACCATAAATACCAATCGTTTGGCATCTTTTGTTATCGCATATAGGCTTTAGTTCCATAATGTTGTTACAGTCGAATTCAAAGAAATAACCGCAATTGTCTTTAAAATCCATTATATTATCAGTTAATTCTGATAGTTTTATGCGAACGATTAAATTGTCTTCATGGGCTTCTATCTTAGAATTAGGAAAATTTACGGCGGTAAGGAAACTGCTTGTCAGTTTGTTTATTCCATGAACTGGCTGAAATGTATATTTTTCTTTAACAAGCTTATGCAGTTTTTCCCAGAAAATATTTTGGGCTTTTTGTTTTTCTTTTCCTGTCCAAATAACTATTCTTGGGCTTGTGCAGGCATTTTGGTCGGTAAAATACGTGTCGTTATAAAAATCCTGGACTATGCGGTCTTTATTTTCAGTTTTTATATATTCGTCTGAATCAATAATAGCTAATGAATATCTGTCAGCAAATGTTATTTCTGAGCTTCTTGGAGGCAATTCGGATTTTCTTAACTCCGCTATTGTGTTGTCGCCTCCCCATATTATTCTCGTATCGGCAATAGATGAGAAACAGTCGTTTATTTCTTTGTCTCTTTCATATCTGACAAGAACAATGTAAGGTTTCATCGTTTCATTTGTTTCTAAAACCTTATTTATTGAGTCTGTTATTATCTTAACCTGAGGAAAATCCTTTGACGGTATTCTGACGATGTTTGCGTTTCCTGTCAATAAACCTGTTACCAAACTGTAAGCAAAATTTACAGGCACGTTAGAGGGAGCGATATGAAAAGCAATTCCTCTTCCTAAGCGAATATTTCCGTCTTTAGGAATAAGTTTTTCTTTTATTTGTTTTATAGAGCCTTTTCTTATCCAAAAAGCAAAAGTTATTACGTCTGAATAAGCTTTGCTGGCTGGATTATTCATTATGGTTTTAGAAACTTCATTTAAGAATTGTGCAATATCTTCAGAAAAAGGCTGTTTAGCAGGTGTAGATAGCATGTTTAATAAAGTTTCTTCGTTTCCAACAAGGAAACTGACTTTCTTTAATGTTTCACAATTAAAATTTTGTGGCATAAGTATCGCTACACCCCCTTATTTCAGCACTTTTGATTCTTCCTAATATCTTAAAGTATTTTCCTTTTCTTCCGCAAGGGCAATCGTCCTCGCCTTCTATTATTCCTTCATCTTCGGTAATAAGGCTATGTCCTGGATATGATTCAGGTATGGTCGATACCACTTGTATAATGCCTTTTTCTCCTGTTTCACATACGGAAAAATCTATAGGCTTTCTTATTACTATGTCTGAAAAAATACTGCTGTGCAAATGTCCATATTTACATTCCATATAAATACAGCCTGTTTGCTCAACCATGCCATAATAATCATGAATAGACTCTATACCGCAAGTGTCTTTTAGTCTTTCGTGAAATTCGTCATGGCTGACAGATTCTGAAACAAGTTTTTTCCAGCCTCCGCCATGAATGAGTATGCCATTGGAAAGATCGAAAGTTATTCCTTGTTCTTTTAATCGAACAAGCTCTTTGTAAAAGTGTTGCCAAACCATAAACGTAAAGCCGAATAAAAGTATTTTTTGATCGCTGAATTTTTCTAAAAATTCTTTTATTGCATCTACATCTAACTGCATTTCATCATTAAGAGCATAAATTTTTTTTGAGCCAAATATGGAAAACCCAAGTATGCCTGCCCCTCTAGCAGAAAACATAGCTCTGTTTTTAATCACGCTTGGACTGTCTATTATTATCATAGGCATTCTTGAAGAACCTGTAAAATCGGAAACTATTTTTACCATAGTCTTTTGCTGATTTGAGGCAGTATTTCTGTCTAAATATATTCTGCTGACCGCTTGCCCAGTAGTTCCGGAGGATGTCATGGTTTTTACTATATTTTCCTGTGAAACTGATTTTAAGTCTAGTTCTTTAAATAGTCTTACAGGTAAAAAGGGTATTTCTTCGTAGTTGCTTATTCCATTTATGTCAAAATCGATGCTTTTTAAAATTCTAGCATATTCTTCGCAGTTGTTTTTGTGAAATTCGGTAAGTTCAGAAAGGCGTTTAAAAAGCAGTTCGCTTTTTTCTTTTTTGCTGAGAGAATATGGAGTTATAGACAAAATATCGTCGAAGGAGATAGAACTATTATTCATAATATTTGACTAATTCTTTATATAATGTTTTTCCTGAGTCATTCTTAGGTATTTCTTGAATAACAATCGTTTTAAAAGCAAGTGGGTTTAGCTTAGTTTTATTTACTACGAACTGTTTAACTTCTTCAGAAATTTCTTTATTTGTAAGGAAAATATACATGTGGTCATCAACCCCTGCACAGGCTACGTCTATTTCAAATTTGCCTTTTATCATTCTGTCAACTTCGTCTAGATTNNCCTACGATATAGTAAAAGCCGTCCTCATCAAATTGAGCCATATCGCCTGTTTGCAAGATTCCGTTTCTTTCATCGCCTTTTATTAAATCGTCACCACATTCTGCATAGCCTAATGTGACGTTTTTTCCTTCATAAACTAGCTCGCCACTAATATTAGGTTTGGTTATTTCGTTTCCTTGTTCGTCTATTATCTTAAACTTTCCGCCAGGAATGGCTATTCCCATTGAGCCTTTCTTTTCAAGAGCTTTTTCTGCGGGCAAAAAACCCATTCTAGCTGTAGCTTCGCATTGACCATACATAACTATAAATTTTTTGCCATTTTCTTTTGCATATTTGGCAAATTTTTCGTGCAATTCTGGAGTAAGCTTTCCTCCAGCCTGAGTCATAGTTGTTAAAGCAGGCAGTTTCATTCTCATAAAACGCATTTTATCAAGCATTTCATAAGTATATGGAACTCCGCCAAAAGAAGTAGCTTCGCCAGATTTTATAAAGCTCCAAAAATCTTTTTGCATGATAGATTTGTCTGTTACGAGTATCGTTGCGCCTACAAGCAAGTGGCTATTTATTATTGATAGCCCGTAAGTATAGTTCATTGGCAAAGTCGTGATAGGCCGTTCATTTTCGTTGAGTTCCAGATATTTAACGATAGATTCAGCGTTATTCAGTATATTGTCATAAGACTGTCTGACGAATTTAGGGCTTCCCGTAGAGCCTGAAGTCGTAAGCAGAAGCCCTAGTTTGTCATTTAACGGATATTCTTTAGAATAATTTGTCTTTAACAAAGAATATCCATAAGATTTGTAAACAACTCGCATATTTGCAAATTGCTCAGTTTGTGCGTCTGGAACCCACAAATAAGAAGGCTCGTAGGAATTTAGCAAATTATTAAGCAATTCCGTTTCTAAATGACTGCTTAATAAAACAGGCGGTATTTTCCCATTTAGAAAGGCAACATAACCTACAATGGAACCGATTTCGTTTTTGCATAAAGAAAAAACAAGGCATCTTTTGCCAACAGCATTGGCTATTTTCTTTGATTCTTTGTCTAATTCTGAATAAGTTATGCTCTTTCCATATTCGTCAAGAATCGCCATTTTATTTTCAAATTTGCTAAGATTCCACATATTTATGTTTCAATAAACTCCCATTTCATAGCTGTTCCAAACTTTATATCGCAAGCAGCTTTTTTACCTATTAAGCTTTCATAGTATCGTGGGTGTAAGCCATAACCTGGTCTAACGCTTCTTATATTTTCTTTAGTAAAAACTTCGCCTTTTTTTATATCTTTACATGAATAAATAGAACGCCTGAATATCAACGATTTTTTTTCATCATCAGTTAAATCATAGCAAACTCTTCCTCTTGCTTCATAAGCCCTTTGAGCCTCTTGAACCAACATTTTCATTTCAGATGGTTCTAACGAAAATGCACTATCAACTCCACCGTCACCTCTACATAAAGTAAAGTGCTTTTCTATGACTTCTGCTCCTAAAGCAACTGCACCGATAGATACGCCTATTCCCAACGTATGGTCAGAAAGTCCTATCTTGCACTTAGGAAAACGCTTTTGCAAGTCTGTTATAGTCAGAAGATTAGTTGCTTTTGGTGATGCCGGATAAGTACTTGTGCATTTAAGTAGAGTCAAATCACTACAGCCATTACTAATCAACACATTTACTGATTCTTCAATTTCTTCTAGCGAAACTAACCCCAACGACATTATAACAGGCTTTTTCTTCGAAGCGATATACTTTAAAAGCGTCAAATCCCCATTTTCAAAAGAAGCTATCTTGTAAATTGGGTTTCCTAATTCTTCTAAAAAATCAACAGCGGTTTTGTCAAATGGAGTTGAAAAACATATAATGCCTAAACTTTTGCAGTATTCAAAAATAGGCTTATGCCATTCCCACGGCGTATATGCTTTTTTATAAAGCTCATAAAGAGTTTCGCCTTTCCATAAGCTGTTTTTGTCGGAAATAAAAAAATCTTCATTATTGCAATTTAAAGTAAGTGTATCAGCTGTATAAGTCTGTATTTTTAAAGCATCAACTCCAACAGCGGCAGCTTGCTCAACTATCTCTAATGCTAATTCTAGAGAATGATTATGATTTCCTGACATTTCTGCTATAATAAATGGTTTCATTTTTTTACCTTGAACAACACATTTTTAATCTTTTTATTTCTTCTGAAATTTGTGAATTCCAGCCGTTAAAATCGATAGGTAAATCAGATACTTTGTGATATGTTCCCTTTATTAATTGTTTAACTGGCGTATAGTTCCCTTCAATAATATTATCTGCATTTTCTATAAATAGCTGCTCAATTTCATTTATAAGCCTGTTATATGTTTGTTTAAAAGTTATTTCATCAGACGAAAACTGAACTTTCTTCTGATATATAATATCACCCGTATCTATACCTTCGTCAATATGATGAATAGTAACACCGCTTGGAGTTTCTTCATAAAAGGACCAAAAATTCGGATGTGCCCCACGGTTATATGGTAAATAAGAAATGTGTAAATTTACAATAGGCCTTTTGGCTGTATTTAAAGTATCCTTTTTTATAATATGCCTATACCCAAAACTTATTATCAAATCAAATCCAGCAAATGAAACAACTTTATCGCTAGTATGCCAAACTTCACATTTTTTTTCTATAAGAAAATCTATTAACTTAGTCTCATTTTTACCATAACCTAAGAATAAAAGCTTACATCGCCTGCATAAAGGATTATTTAGTTTATTAACTTTTTCCATCTTTAAGTTCACCTTAACATATTATAATATAAAATTAAATTTATTTCTAACCTGTTTGCATCTATAAAATAAAATATCATACCTTTACTAAAAGATTAAAACATTGTAATATAGCCACATGCATATTTTAACAGGTAAAAATTGGATTGACGGTTACTTAGATTATCCTTTGCTAGAGAACTACGTAAGAGTAACCGTATATAGCTGGGCTAACATTGCCGAAGTTGATGAACTTTATTTTAAACGTTCCTTTAATTNNGAAAAAAATAGAAATGAAAAATTTTTTTCCATTGGAATAGGCAGAATAGTAGAAAGCGCCTTTTCCAAGTTACAAAAAAATATTCCAGTTATTTTTGTTGCTCCTGTTTTTCCAAAATCATGCGAAAGAATTGCCCTGCCCCACTATTTCGTTTTACCATGCTCAGAACAGCTCATAAAACTTCATTTTAATGATAAAAATATCCTGTTTTATGCTAAAGAAAAAGTTATTCAAGAATTACCGTTAGAAAAATTTTTAGATGGATTTGACCCAAATTCTGGTATAAAGCCAGATATGAACGTAATAGAAAACTATTTACATAAAGTTATTAATTTTTGGGAAACAACTAAGCTTTTACCAGATACAAAACTAACTGTAACATACAACAATGATATAAAAACAACATTTATTCCAAATAAAATTAAGGAAAATAAATTTACTGCCGCATTATTTGGGCTTGGAAACTATGCAAAATCACAACTTCTACCAAACTTAAACAAAAATATACAAGTTAAGGAAATTCATGAAATTGATCCCACTCAACTTGGAATACCATCAAAATATAATTGCATAATAAAAACAAGCCCTGAATTTGAAACCATAGTTCAATGCGACATACTGTTTGCAGCCGGTTATCACCACACTCATGCTGAACTTGCGTATAAAGCTATTAAAAGTGGCATGACTGCGGTAATAGAAAAACCGATTGTTACTACTTTTAAACAACTTAAATCTCTTCTAGAAATAGACGAAAAATTTCCAGGAAAATTATTCAGTTGTTATCACATGCGCTATAACGAGCTTTATTTTCAAGCCAAAAAAGATTTGCAAACTGAAAAAGACCAGCCAATTCATATTATGGCAGACGTGTTCGAAGTGCCTCTTCCCCAAAAACACTGGTATAGATGGCCTAATTCTCATAGTCACATTGTTTCTAACGGTTGCCACTGGATAGATCATTTTTTATTTATGAATAATTATTCTAAACCAGTTAAAATTGATTTAAAACGTCTTTCCAATGCAGACAGCATTTCAACTGTAGAACTTGAAAATGGCGCATGTTTATGCTTACATCTTACTCACCATGGAAGCCCAAGAATTGGTGTTCAAGACAAAATTACCATGCGTTGCGAAAAAAGAACTGTTACTGTCATAAACGGCAGCACTTACGAATTTGAAGATGAAATATGTATGCAACGAAAGTTTAAAAAAAACAGAATGAACGCTTACAGCAACATGTATAAAAAAATAACAGAAGCAATCATTAATGGTAAACATGGCGATTCCAGAAAAATGATCGAATATACAAATAATGTAATTCTCACATTAGACAAATACTACTTAGAACAAGCACAGGAGCCTAAAAAATGAAGGTTTTATTAATAGACCCACCCTTTAAAAGCTTTGCGGAACTATTTAGCATGTTTTTTCCGCTTGGTTTGGGTTACCTTGCGGGAGCAGCCAAAAGAGCAGGTTATGAATGTAAAATATTAGATATGGATTCAGTCGAATCCAAAGACGGTTCTATTGATTTAACAAAAGAATACAATAGTTATGCTAACTATGTTACAGCTTTAAATGACCCTAATCATCCAACTTGGATTTTGCTTAAAAAACTTGTAAAGGAACAAAACCCTGATGTTATCGGTATAACAGCAATGACAACAAAATTTGGCTCGACTATTCAAACTGCCAAATTTTGTCGCGAGGTTTTTCCTAATGTTCCTATAATAGTTGGTGGTCCTCATGCTTCCACTATGCCCGAATTAACTGCAAAAATTCCAGAAGTTGACTATGTTTTGAGAGGCGAAAGTGATGAATCCTTCCCTATCCTGCTTAACACAATTCGTGATAATGGTGATTATAGCAAAGTCTTAGGGCTCACATATAAAAAAGACGGAAAAATAATACATAATCCAGATGCCCCATTGGTAAAGGATTTGAATTCTATAGCTCTGCCAGACAGAGATGCATTGCTAAATCCTGAAAACTATTCTTCCGAAGATATGGGAGTTATCCTGACTTCAAGAGGTTGCCCCTTCCAGTGCAGCTATTGCTTTCATATGTGGGAAAGAAAAGTCAGATATAGAAGCGTAGAATCAGTTATGGAAGAAATAAAACTGGTTCATGACAAATATAAAACTACGCAGTTTTCAATAAAAGACGATTCTTTTACCGTTAAAAAATCTCATGTTCTAGCTTTGTGCGAGGAATTCAAAAAACTTCCGTTTAAGATAAGCTTTGACTGCACAACAAGAGTTGATATACTCGATGATGAGCTTTTGTCTGCAATGATGAGCGCTGGTCTTTCCAAACTAAGCGTTGGAATTGAATCTGGCTCTGCTGAGATTTTAAAACAAACAGACAAAGGCATTACTCACGAACAAATTCTGAAATGCGCAAAAATGCTTAACAAACACGGTGTTTTCTGGACTGGCTACTTTATGATGGGCTTGCCAACTGAAACAGAGGAAGATATTTTAAAGACTCTTGATTTCTTAAAAATAAGCAATCCATATTATGGCGGTTTAGGCGTNNGCTACAAAACTGTTTAAACAAGGGCTAGAGATGGGACTTCTAGAGGCAGAGCCTCCATTAGAGCATTTTTTGAAAACAAATCCAAAGGACTTGTTTTTTAAAGATCCAAAAAAACGTGTTGTAAACATAAGTCATGAAAGATTTACTGAGCTTTGCGATATTATGGAAAAAGGTTTCCATAAGCATAACAGTAATATATTTAATTTAGCTCGAAGAGCATATTCAAGACGATTTATCTATAAATACGACAAGTCTCTTTTAAAACGTGATATACGCAAAGGGCTTGAATTCATTGGACTTGGAAAAATATTGAATCTATTTAAGAAATAATTGGGAAAAATATGAAACAAATTTTGCAAAATCTAAAAAATGGAAATACTGAATTAGCTGAAATCCCTGTTCCACAGGTAAAAAAAGGCTGTTTGTTAATTAAATCCTCTAAGAGCCTTATTTCTCTTGGAACGGAAAGAATGTTGCTGAACTTTGGCAAAGCTAATTGGATAGACAAAGCCAGACAGCAGCCAGACAAAGTTAAACAGGTTTTGCAGAAAGTAAAAAACGATGGCATTGCGGCAACCGCCAATGCTGTATTAAATAAACTGAACCAGCCCCTTCCGTTGGGCTATTCTAATGCTGGTGTCGTTATAGACGTTGGTAAGGGAGTTACAAACGTCAAAATAGGCGACAGAGTAGTTTCAAACGGAAATCACGCTGAAGTTGTATGCGTAAGCTCAAATTTGTGCGCAAAAATTCCTGATGAAGTCAGCGATTCAACAGCTTGCTTTACTGTTGTATCATCTATAGCGCTCGAAGGTGTAAGACTTGTTAACCCTACTTTAGGAGAATCTGTTGCTGTTATAGGCTTAGGTCTTATAGGTCTGCTTACATGCCAAATTTTGCTAGCGAATGGCTGCCGAGTTATAGGTTTCGATTTTGACGAAAAGAAAGTTCAAATAGCAAAAAACTATGGAGCAGAAGCCTATAATATCTCATCTAGAGAAGCCCCTGTAGAGCTTGCAATGCAGTTTTCCAAGCAAAACGGCGTCGATGCTGTCATTATTACTGCTTCAACTACAAGCAATGATCCTGCACATCAAGCCCCTCAAATGTGTCGAAAACGTGGAAAAGTCGTATTAGTAGGCGTCGTTGGCTTAGAATTATCCAGAGACGATTTTTATAAAAAGGAAATATCTTTTCAAGTTTCCTGCTCTTACGGTCCTGGTAGATATGCAGCAAACTATGAGGAAAAAGGCTTAGATTACCCAATCGGCTACGTTCGTTGGACAGAACAGCGCAATTTTGAAGCTGTATTAGAATTAATGAGGCTTGGCAAATTAAAGACTGATGAGCTTGTAAGCCAAGAAATACCTTTTGCGAATGCGGCAAAAGCATATGAAACAGTAGCAAATTCAAAAGACGCTCTTGGCTTAGTTTTGGCTTATGACGGTAAAGTCGACTTAGACAAAACTTTTGTAACACTTAATGACTTACCCAATATAGAATCATATTCATCTACAAAAGCAATTATGGGATTTATTGGCGCAGGAAATTATGCTGGTGGAATGTTAATACCTGCTTTTTCTACAACGAAAGCCGTTTTAAAAGCTATATCAAGCTCAGGCGGGGTTTCAGGAAATATTATAGGCAGTAAATTTGGCTTTTCTATAAGTACAACGGATTATAAAAGAATTTTAAATGACCCAGAAATAAATACTGTTACTATAGCGACAAGACATTCTTCACATGCAAATATGGTTGTAGAAGCTTTAAACAGCGGGAAAAACGTTTTCGTTGAAAAACCATTAGCAATGAATTTAGAAGAAATCAATCTTATAAAAGAAGCCTATAGAAAAAGCATAGGGCAAGGAAATCCTTTACACCTGATGGTAGGTTATAATAGAAGGTTTTCACCACTTGTAAAAGCAGCAAAAGAGCAGTTAAAAGATTTATCATCGCCATGCAGTATAATCATCACAGTTAATGCAGGAAAAATTCCACCAGAGCATTGGACACAGGATGCTGAAACAGGTGGAGGAAGAATAATAGGAGAAGCCTGCCATTTTATTGACTTATTCAGATTTTTAACTGGAAGTAAAATAACAGATGTTCATACAGCGTTTATGAATGATGGTTCAGAAGCAGGCAATCCACCAGATACGGCTGTAATAAGTTTATCTTGTCAAAATGGCTCTATCGGATCAATAAATTACTTTGCAAACGGCACCAAAGACTNNTAGATAATTTTAAATCTATAACTTTTTATGGATTTAAAAAAGCCAAAAACATATCTCTTTGGTCACAAGATAAAGGTCAGAATAATTGTGCTCAAGAATTCATAAACTCCATAGAAAAAGGACTACCCTCGCCTATAAATATTGAAGAACTACTGGAAATTGCTGAAATAACCATAAAAGCGGCACAAACACAATGACAAACTGCAATAATACAGTTAAGTATACAACAACAGTAAAATCTGGCAGAGATTTTATTGTTAAGTTTTACCGAATTTTGCAAACACTTAAATTCCTAAAAAAATCGCAAATTTTTAGCCGTATTGCATATATACTAAGACGAAAATTCCTTATTTCTTCTTTTAACAAAGATTTAATATTACGTGCTGAAGAAGAAACAGAAGAGTTAAAAAGATTAAATTATAACGACATTACATTTAATCTACTGAATAAATCAATTACATTCAGCCCCGACAGCATAAAATGGAAAAGTAAAGATTACAACAAAAACGAAGTTCCTGAACGTTTATGGCTTTATAACTTAAATTATTTTTCTTGGTTATCTGATAGCAGTATTCACAGTATTTCAAAACAAATAGCAGTATTAAGCTGGATTATTCAAAATCCTACAAGTTTAAGCGAAGTCTGGGAACCCTACCCTACATCTTTACGAATTATAAATCTATCTAAATGGCTAAAAGATACAAAACTTGAAGATAACAAAGCTATAATAATATATAAAAGTATAGAAATACAGATTCTAAGATTGTTTAAAGATTTAGAATATCATAATCTTGGAAACCATCTTCTTGCTAATGTATGCAGTATAATCATTACTTATGGCATATTACACGATAAAATAAAAATAGATAAAAAGATTTATAGAAATGTAATTGATGAATTAAAAAATCAACTAAAAATGCAGATTTTAGAAGATGGCGCTCATATAGAACGCTGCCCGAGTTATCATTTAGGAATGCTTCAAATGCTAATACAGGTTAAAGAGCAGTTAATTAATTTAAACGAAGAAAATGTAGCTAATATATGTAATACTTACATAGAAAAAATGCAAAACTGGATAAGATATGCAATTCATCCAAATAACACGTTAGCTATGTTTGGAGATACAACACAGATAAATCAGAAATATACTTATTATAACTTGAAAAACAATGCTATTTATCTTAAACAATCAGGCTATTTTATATATAAAACTTCAGACGTATATTTTATTATGAAACTTTCAGGACCAGCCCCAGATTACAACCCAGGACACTCTCACTGCGACCTGCTTTCTTATGAACTTTCTCTAGAAGATGAAAAAATTATAACCGATACTGGTGTTGGCTCATATCAGAACGAAGCAATAAGACAGCACTGCCGCACAAGTTATTCCCACAACATTCCAATGATTGAGCATACAGAACAATCGGATATTTACAGTTTATTCAGAATANNCAAATTAACAAAGTTTTATTAGTTTCAGCGAAAGACTATCGTAATCAAATTTTTAAAAGAAAAATTAAATTTGGTGAAGATTACATATCTGTGCATGATAGCATAGAAAATAGAAAAGTAACTGGAACCTTCATATCAATAGTTCACAAATNNTAATCAAAATCATTTGATTTATACAGAGTTTGGTAAAGCTCAAGAAATTGAAAAAATAGTAATAAGCAATAAAGAAGAAAGTGAAATAACCTATGCCATCAGATGGAAAAAAGCTTAAAATATTGANNAGACATTACAGCCTGCGCATTCAGAATTCATGAAACCGCAAAGTTTCTCGCTGATATGGGGCACGAAATCCATATAATCGGCGGTGAACCCCATAAAGGCAATTCTGGCGAAGAAATTAATGACGACCCTAGACTAAAAGTTTTGCGAGTTCCTATATATAAAAATGTTGGCGGAAAATGGAATTATATCAGGCATTATCTGTCTTTTATGTTTGGAGCAATTAAAGCTTCAAGAAAGCTAGATAGTAATTATGACGCTATATGGGCTTCTAGCCCGCCTTTGTTTGTTGGTATTGCAGGCTGGGCAATAGCTTTTGAAAAAAAATGCAAATTCTGTTTAGATATAAGAGATATATGGCCAGAATCAGCCGTTGTGGCTGGTCAGATAAAAAAAGACGGAGTTTTGTTCAGAGCGGCTAAAATTGTCGAAAAACTTCTGTATAAATTTGCTGACAAAATAACTTGCGTCGCGAAACCTATGGCAGAATATATAAAAAGCATAGCTCCAAACGCCGAACCTGTTGTTATATACAATTCTATTCCATCAGAACTAATTCCAACTTCAAATCTCGAAATAGCAACTGAGCCAAACTGTTTAAACATACTTTACATCGGCAATATGGGCTTTTGCCAAAATTTAGGGCTGGTTTTAGATGCAGCCAAAATTCTATCGGAAAAAGGAGAACAAAGAATTAAATTTACTATGGTTGGAGCTGGCGTAGAAAAGCAACTGCTTCAACAAAGAATTTCCGATGAAAAACTTACAAATGTAGAAATATTGGATGTGGTTTCCAAGAAAAAAGCTGTTGAAATGACAGGCACAGCCGATGCTCTTATGCTTCATTTAAAAGACGATGGAACTATGGATAAAACAATTCCATCAAAAGTATTCGACTATCTTGCTGGGGGAAAACCAATATTATACGGTCTTAGAGGCGAAGCGGCTGAAATACTCCAACGAACCGAAGGAAACATTTATTATGAAACCTCGCAAGATTTGGCAGACGCTGCCATAACTCTGTTGGATAACTATAATGAATATGCTTCAAAAGCAGCTTATAACAGAAAATTGGTAAAAGACGAATTTTTAAGAGAAAAAATGACAGAAAAGCTGGCTAATTCAGTTTTTCAAAATGAATAAACAATAAAGGAAAATAAAATGAAATATTTAATCTGTTCTGATATACATGGCTCTGTGACAGCCACAAAAAAACTTCTAGCTCAATTTAAAGAATTAAATTGCGATTTCTTTATTCATTTAGGCGATGTACATTACTTTGGACCTAGAAACCCATTCCCTGAAGAATATTGCCCTAAGGAAGTCGCAATCATGCTTAACGGCATAAAAGACAAAATAATTGCTGTCAGAGGCAACTGCGATTCCGAAGTCGACCAAATGCTTTTGGAATTTCCAATGATGTCTGATTATGCTATCGTTTTAGATAACGGACACAGGTTATTTCTAACCCATGGGCATATTTTCTCTCCCGAAAAACTTCCATACCTGTCTAAAGGCGATTTCTTCTTTTCTGGTCATACTCACGAAAGAGTCTTGAAAGAAAAAGACGGTATTACGATTTGCAATCCAAACTCTGCTTCATTACCAAAAGATGGCAATCCTGCCTCTTTCGTAGTTTACGAAAACGAAAAAATAACTTTTTACAATCTGTAAATAATGCTTGACTTTTAAAAAACTTAGTAGTATCATCAAATCTACATTAAGGGGCTGTGGCGCAGTTGGGAGCGCGTTTGAATGGCATTCAAAAGGTCGCCGGTTCGATCCCGGTCAGCTCCAATTTTAAAAAACGACAGTTTGGCAAACACCCTCTTAAAGCTTATGCTTTAAGAGGGTGTTTGTTTTAGGGTAAGAACAAACTATTTTTTTGATTCAAAGTGCCTTTTCAAGGTATTGTATGTTTCTTACTGTTTTTACAATAAGTTTTTTAATAGATTTTTTCCATTTTATTTGATATACTTGAGCTTCAAAAAATAATGCAAGGAATTTTTAATCTTATGAGAACAATATTTAATGCTATAGTTATGATATCATTTGTTCTTCTTAGTGCTAATAGCGTTTATGCTGAAAATATAAAAATGAACTCAGGGAAAAACCTCGAAGATATCAAAACCGAACAACTTGAAAGTGAAATACACCAAGGTCAAGAAATAAAGCTTACTGATGTAATACAAAACCCAACAATGTATACAGGAAAAGCCGTTGAATGGACTGGCTACGTTGAAGAAGTAAATAAAGCTGGAAACAAAAGCACAATAATAGTAAATTCAAATTATGACGTTGACCCAAATTCAGATATGGATTATTGTTTTGAAATTGTAGTAAATAAAAAACTTCCACAAGATGAACGTATTTCTTTTGATTCCGAAGTAACAGTTGTCGGCAAAGTTAAAAAATTAGATAAAATTAAACTAAAAAACAATTTTAGCCCCAAACGACAACCTGTTATCGAAGCAAGCGAGCTTACTTTTACCAGATATAAATACGCTCAACCACTGATTATAAGATATTAAACCTTAGTTTCTAATCACATTAATGGTTCAAATAACGTCTGAAATGGCTCTATAAAGAATAGAGGCTAATCGCAAAAATAATGAACTCGTTTGCAATGGGAATTTTAGGCGAAGTATATACTAGATGCAAACCGATTTTAGGCGATAAACTTTGCGATGCCTATCTTTACGGTTCTTATGCACGAGGCGATTTTAATGAAGAATCAGACGTGGATATTCTTATAACAGTCAAATTAAGTTATTTGGAAATGTCAGAATACAGAAAAAAGATTTCAGCAATAGTAAGCGATATTAGCATAAAGCACGATGTTAAAGTTTCTGTTTCATTAAAACCGATAGATTTATTTAATCGTTTTTCAGACGTTTTGCCGTATTTTATGAACGTTTTAAAAGAAGGCATTAAATACGATGCGGCTTAATGCTTATATTGCATTGTTGAACTAACAAATTCATCGAAGAAAACTTTCAATTCATCTGGCGTTATTGCCTGTTCAGGGTCTGATTTAGATTCGGCTGGGTGTTCGTGAACTTCTAACATAATACCATCAGCGCCTGCTGCAATACTTGCTTTTGCCAATGGCAAAACGAGAGATCTTCTTCCTGTGGCATGGCTTGGGTCAACAATAATAGGTAAATGTGAAAGTTCTTTAACAGCAGGAACAGCACTAATATCAAGCGTAAATCTTGTATAGTTTTCGAAGGTTCTTATGCCACGTTCACAGAGAATTACATTTTGATTTCCTTCTGCCAAAACATACTCAGCAGCACACAATAATTCTTCTATAGTAGCTCNNTGCCTCTGCTATTTCTCTAACTTCAGTTACAAGAATTAAACCTGTTATTTGCTTAATTTTTTTTAAAATAGGGATACCAGCTTTATCAATTCCCTGAAAAGAATATGGTGAAGTACGAGGTTTAAATAACATAGCACGAAAAATATTAACGCCTGTTTCTTTAAGTTTTAAAGCAAGATTTACTGCCGATTTTTCAT
>LXOW01417405.1_pt1 | contig 17362 bp, 16 predicted proteins | sample 1368591 | NCBI WGS metagenome assembly LXOW01 (sample SAMN04884650, study PRJNA319009) | bovine gut metagenome | isolation source: Cow rumen | host: Bos taurus | place: Italy: Legnaro (PD) | collected 2014-07-09 | reverse complement strand
CTGTCCGTCCATCTCTTCGATTTCAAAAGTGGCCTGACGGTCGTCTGCCTGGAAGGCCACGATGTCTTCGGGGAGGCACAGAATGACGTGGTCCGGCTCAAGGAACTCAAGCTCTCGGACTCCGATCCCTGGATCTACAACACGAATCAGAAACTCCACAAATAAAACATGAAGAATACCGTATTCACAGAGAAGCACATCGCACTGGGTGCGAAGATGGCTCCGTTTGCCGGCTACAACATGCCGATCCAATACAAAGGAATCAACGAGGAACATAACTGCGTCCGCAATGGTGTCGGCGTCTTCGATGTCTCCCACATGGGTGAGATCTGGGTGAAAGGCCCGAAGGCCCTCCCGTTCCTGCAGTATGTCTCTTCCAACGACGCTTCGGTCCTTTTCCCGGGCAAAGCGCAGTATACCTGCTTCCCGAACGGCAAGGGCGGCATCGTGGATGACTTCATCGTCTACTGCTTCAGCACCGAGAAATACCTGCTGGCCGTCAACGCCGCCAACATCGAGAAAGACTGGAACCACCTCTGCGCCGTCGCGCCGAAATTCGGCCTGACCGTCGGCAAAGACCTGGTGAACGCCTCCGACCAGACCTGCCAGCTCGCCATCCAGGGCCCGAAGGCCATGGAAGTCATGCAGAAACTCTGCAAGGAAGACATCCTCTCCATGGAATACTATACCTTCAAGCAACTGGAAGTCGCCGGCATTCCCGACGCCATCCTCTCCACCACCGGCTACACGGGCAGCGGCGGATGCGAAGTCTATGTACCCAACCAGTATGGCGACCGGCTCTGGAACGCCGTCTTCGAGGCCGGCGCACCGGAAGGCATCCAGCCGATCGGCCTGGGCGCCCGCGACACCCTGCGCCTTGAGATGGGCTTCTGCCTCTATGGCAACGACATCAACGACAGCACCTCCCCGCTGGAGGCCGGCCTGGGCTGGATCACCAAGTTCAACGACGTGAAGGGCGACTTCATCGACAAGGAATACCTGCTCAAGCAGAAAGCCGAAGGCTTGAAGCGCAAACTCGTGGGCTTTGAGATGGTCGACCGCGGCATCGCCCGGCACGAGATGCGGATCTGCGACGATCAGGGCAACCCGATCGGCTTCGTGACCTCCGGCACGATGGGCCCGACGGTGAAGAAAGCGATTGGCATGGGTTATGTAGATGTTCCGTTCAACAAGATCGGCTCTGAAATCTACATCAATATCCGTGGCGCGCTGCTGAAGGCTGTGGTGGTGAAGATGCCGTTCTACCAGAAATAATTGAAGAAAAGACTGATCATACTGATCCTGCTGGAATTCTGTGCGGCAAGTCTTGCCGCACAGAATTTTGCTGTTGCCCCCGCGCTGCAGGGCCACGTGTACAGCCTCTGCGACGAAGAACTCGAGGGCCGCAAGGCCGGCAGCCGGGGCGAGCAGGCTGCGGCCCGCTACCTGTATGCGGCGCTGGAAGAAGCTGGCGTGCTGATGCTCACCGATTCGCTGGGGCAGGATTTTACTATTACGAAGCCTGCGGGCGAGATCCACTCACAGAACATCCTGGGCATCGTGCAGGGGGCTGACCCGCAGTTTCGGGATGAATACATCGTGGTGGGCGCGCGCTATGACCACATGGGCACCAACCTGCTGACCATCGACGGTGAGCCCGTGGTCCAGCTCTATCCCGGGGCGGACCGCAACGCCTCGGGCGTGGCGATGCTCATCGAGCTGGCCCGCCTGGTGGCGGAATACCAGGGCCTTTTCCGCCGCTCCATCATCTTTGTGGGCTTCGGTGCCGGGGAGGAGGGAATGGCCGGTTCGTGGTATTTTGTCAACCGGGCTTTCGAGCAGATCGGCCATGTCAAGGCGATGATCGACCTGGACTGCCTGGGCCGCGGCGGCCAGGACCATCCGCTGACCGTCTTTTCCCAGCTCCGCAACACAGACTTCAACTATCTGCTCAACAAGACTGCCGAACAGCCCGTCGTCCGTTTGCCGGAAGTCGCCCATGGCGAAATGCCCGCTTCCGATTACCTGCCGTTCTATGAGAAAAACATCCCCGTGTTCCGTTTCTCGACAGGTACCGCTCGCGAGCACCGTACCATCCGGGACACGCCGCGCCTGGTCGACTGGTCGGCGATGGAGATGAATCTCAACTATCTCTACCACTTCCTGATGATACTGGCCGACATCGATGAGATCTCCACGGCGAACCCCGATCCCGACAAACGGGCGGCCCGCGCCGACCGGGTCTATTCCGTCTCCGACTGTGACGTGCGTCCCCAGTTCTTCCATTCCAACGAACGTCACTTCCTGCAGAGCTGGGTGTACAAGTACCTCAGATATCCGGAGCGCGCCATTGAGCGCAATATCCACGGCCAGGTGCTGGTGAGTTTCATCATCGAGAAGGACGGCTCCGTGACGAACGTTGAAGTGGAGCACGGTGTCGACGAACTGCTCGACAACGAGGCGGTCCGGGTGATCGCCATTTCCCCGAAATGGATTCCCGGCCGGATCCGGGGTGAAAAAGTCCGCACGCGGATGGTCGTTCCGGTGGATTTCCGCTTGTCGTCGAAGTGGGACATAGGTTTGAAAAAATAACACTATCTTTGCGCCAGATATCTAATTTGGCGTATAATCATCATTCCATGGAATACAACTTCGTCGACATTGAGAAGCGTTGGCAGGCCTATTGGGCCGAGCACCATACATTCGAGGTAAAGACCGATCCCTCCCGTCCCAAATATTATGTGCTGGACATGTTCCCGTATCCTTCGGGCGCCGGCCTCCACGTCGGTCACCCGCTGGGGTACATCGCCAGTGACATCTACAGCCGCTACAAACGCCTCAAGGGCTTCAACGTGCTGCATCCGATGGGATACGATGCCTTCGGCCTCCCCGCCGAGCAATACGCCATCCAGACCGGCCAGCATCCCGCCAAGACCACGGAGAAGAACATCGCCCGCTACCGCCAGCAGATGGACCGCATCGGTTTTTCCTACGACTGGTCGCGCGAGGTCCGCACCTGCGAACCCGGCTACTACAAGTGGACGCAGTGGGCCTTCCTGGAGATGTTCAACCACTGGTACAATCCCGCCACCGACAAGGCCGAACCCATTGACACCCTCATTGCAAAACTGAAGCAGGAGGGGCGCTGGGACGGACTCAGCGAGAAGGAACAGACCGACCTGCTGATGCAGTACCGCATCGCCTACCTGGGCGAGACTTCGGTGAACTGGTGCCCGCAGCTGGGCACGGTGCTGGCCAACGACGAAGTGAAGGAGGGTTATTCGGTGCGCGGCGGTTTCCCCGTGGAGCAGAAGAAGATGAAACAGTGGCAGCTGCGCGTGAGTGCCTATGCCGAGCGTCTGCTCAACGACCTCGAGCAACTCGACTGGACCGACTCCCTCAAGGAGATGCAGCGCAACTGGATCGGCAAGAGCCAGGGCGCCGAGATGGTGTTCCATGTGTTCAACGGCACGCAGGAATACGAGATGACCATCTTCACGACCCGCGCCGATACCATTTTCGGCGTCACCTTCATGGTGCTGGCTCCCGAGAGCGAGTGGGTGGAGAAACTCACCACGCCGGAGCAGAAAGCGGCCGTGGAGGCCTATCTGCAGCAAGCCAAGAAAAAGACCGAACGTGAGCGTATCGCCGAGACCCGCAAGGTGACCGGCGTGTTCACGGGTTCGTATGCCATCAATCCCCTTACGGGCGACAAAGTGCCCGTCTGGATCTCTGAATATGTGCTTGCGGGCTACGGCACCGGCGCCATCATGGCCGTGCCGGCGCATGACAGCCGCGACTACGCCTTCGCCCGGACCTTCAACCTGCCCATCATCCCGCTGATCAAGGGCTGCGATGTGTCTGAAGCGAGCTTCGACGCCAAGGAAGGCATCATGTGCAACTCGGGCTTCCTCAATGGCATGACCGTGAAGGAAGCCATCCCCGCCGCCATCGATTATATCGAGGCGAAGGGCTTGGGCCACCGCAAAATCAACTATCGCCTGCGCGACGCCATCTTCTCGCGCCAGCGCTACTGGGGTGAACCGTTCCCGATCTATTACAAGGACGGCATTCCCTGTGCGATGCCGTACGAGTGCCTGCCGCTGGAGCTCCCTGTGGTCGACAAGTTCCTCCCCACGGAGACGGGCGAGCCGCCGTTGGCCCGCGCCAAGGACTGGAGCTACAACGGCTATCCCATTGAGACCAGCACCATGCCCGGTTTCGCGGGCAGCAGCGCGTACTACCTGCGCTACATGGATCCGCACAACGACACGGCGCTGGTGGGCAAGGAAGCCGATGAATACTGGCGCAACGTGGACCTCTACATAGGCGGCACTGAGCACGCCACGGGCCACCTCATCTACTCTCGTTTCTGGAACAAGTTCCTCTACGACATGGGCCTGGTCTGCGAGCCGGAGCCGTTCAAGAAGCTCATCAACCAGGGCATGATCCAGGGACAGAGCAAGTTCGTCTATCGCATCAAGAACACCAATACTTTCGTGTCCTACGGTCTGAAAGACCAGTACGATACCACCGAGATCCACGTGGACGTCAACATCGTGGACGGCGACCGTCTCGACACCGAGGCCTTCCGCCGCTGGATGCCCGATTTCGCCACGGCTGAGTTCATCCTCGAGGACGGCCAGTATATCTGCGGCAGCGCCATCGAGAAGATGAGTAAGTCGATGTTCAACGTGGTCAACCCCGACCAGGTCTGCGAGCGCTACGGCGCCGACACCCTCCGCATGTACGAGATGTTCCTCGGCCCGCTCGAGCAGAGCAAGCCCTGGGACACCAAGGGCATCGACGGTGTGCACCGTTTCCTCCGCCGTTTCTGGAAACTCTTCTTCGACCGCGATGACTTCTGCGTCAGCGAGGAGAAGGCTACTCCGGCCGAACTCAAGGTGCTCCACAAACTCATCGGCAAGGCGCAGGACGACATCGAGCATTTCTCGTTCAACACCACGGTGAGTGCCTTCATGATCGCCGTCGGCGACCTGGCCGATCTCAAGTGCAACAAGCGCGAAATCCTTGAGCCGCTGCTGATCGTGCTCAGCCCCTTCGCCCCGCATATCTGTGAGGAGCTCTGGCGGATGCTCGGCCATACAGAGAGCATCAGCTTCGCCCGCTTCCCGGAATATGTGGCCGCCTACACGGTGGAAGACAATGTGAAGTATCCGGTCCAGTTCAACGGCAAGATGCGCTTCCTGCTCGAGCTGCCCAAGAGCCTGGGCCGTGAGGAAGTGGAAGCCGCCGTACGTACCGCCCCCGAAACCGAAAAATACCTGCAGGGCGCCGCGATCCGCAAGGTCATCGTCGTCCCCGGTAAAATCATCAATATTGTCTGTTAATGGAAAAGAGCAAGATCCTGGCGACCATCAAGTCCTACGCCATCATCACCCTCGGCCTCGTCTTCTACGTGCTGGCTTGGGTCGTCTTCATCATTCCCCATCAGTTGGTCGGCGGCGGCGTGACCGGTATCTCGGCCGTGATCCAGTACTGCACCGGTTTCAACGTGAGCTACTCCTTCTTCATCATCAACGCCGTGCTGCTGCTGATCGCCCTCAAGGTGCTGGGCCCGTCGTTCGGCGTGAAGACCATCTATGCGATGGTGGTGACCACCCTGCTGCTGCGCTTCATGCCCATGATCATCCCGGAGGAGTTCATCCGCATCATCGCGCTGGAAAACGGCAAGCTGCTGAGCGTCATCATCGGCGGTACCCTGTCGGCGCTGGGCATCTCGCTGACCTTCTCGCAGGGTGGCAGTTCCGGCGGAACCGATATCATCGCCCTGATGGTCACAAAATACCGGGCCATCTCTCCCGGCAAGGTCCTGCTCATCCTCGACGTGTTCATTATTGGTTCGTCCCTCATCGTTCCGACCGAAGGAAGTTGGGGCGTACGCGTAGCCAACCTGATGTACGGTTATATCATGGCCGGTGTCTTCAGCGTGGCGCTCGACTTGTTTGTGTCCGGTTCCAAGCAGTCCGTGCAAATCTTTATTTTCTCGAAAAATTATGAAAAGATTGCCGACCGGATTACAGCTGACGTACATCGCGGTGTGACGGCGCTTAATGGAAAAGGCTGGTACACAAAGACTGAGTCTACGGTCCTGCTGGTCATTGCCCGCAAGCCGGAGCTGAAACTTTTGTTGAATTTGATCAAGGAGGAAGATCCGCAGGCCTTCATTTCCGTCGGCAGCGTCTCCGGCGTATACGGATACGGATTCGACGCGATCAAAAAATAATCCGATTTTTCGATTACATCCCGATTACATGACAAAACGGCCAATCCGGCCGTTTTGTTCGTAGTTTCGTATACCAAAATACCTAGCTATGAACATGTATGTCCTCCTGATCGCATACCTGCCGCTGCTTGCAGGCCTGGTATGCTTGTTTCTCCTCTTGCGGCGGCGCCATCTGCAGCATCGCGCCGACAGCGTGAATCCCGTCAAGGAATATCCCATCCAAGAACGGGCCATTCCCCATGCCGACCGGATCCTGGAAGATCCGGGTCCCAGTCTGAAAGACAACGACATGGAAGAGATGAAAGACCGTCTCTGCAATGTCCTGGAGCGCGAAAAGCTCTACCTCAATCCGGATATTCGCGTGGGCGACCTGGCCGAACGGCTGTACACCAACAAAAACTATTTGGCCCAAACCATAAAACTAAAAATGGGCAAAAATTTTTGCCAGTTGGTCCATTACTATCGTGTCCGCGAGGCCATGCGCCTGTATGCCCAGAACCCCGATCTGACCATCACCCAGCTGTGCCGCAGGGTCGGTTTCAACTCGATGACCACGTTCAACACGGCCTTCGGGAGGAACACTGGCTTCACGCCTGCCGAGTGGTGCAAAGAGTTTCGCAAAAGGAATGAGGCGAAAGCGCTTGGATGAGGGCGGAATCTATGAAAAGATGGTGCAGTTGATGGCGGACAGGCAGCTCTACCTGCGTCGCGACCTGACCCGTGACGAGCTGGCGCGGGAGGTGCTGACCAACCGGACCTATATCACGCGGGCGCTGAAAGGGCGCGGGCTCAACTTTTCGCAGTTCGTCAATTCGTTCCGGGCCGCCCATGCCATCGCCCTGATGGCGGAGGGCCGTTATCCCGACGCGTCTCCCGAAGAGATTGCGCTCCTGAGCGGATTCTCCAGCGAAGACACCATGAACCGCTACATCAAAAAAAGCGCAGGCTTGACAGCCTGCGCCTTCAGGGAACGAATGACGGAAGCCTAGAGCTCCACCTTCGTGGGTTTGACCATGTTCTTCGGATCGAGGATCTTGTCGAGCTGCTGCTTGGTCAGGTATTTCTTGGCCAGCACGAGCTTGTAGACGCTGCCGCCGGTGACGAGGGCTTCCTTGGCCACCTCGGTGCACTTGGCATAGCCGATGTACGGCTTGAGGGCGGTCACGATGCCGATGCTGTTCTCGGCGAGCTCCTTGCAGTGCTTCTTGTTGGCAGTGATGCCGTCGACGCACTCTACACGGAGGGTGTTGAGGGCGTTGGTCATCCAGGTCATCGACTCGACCATCGATTCCACGAGCACGGGCTCCATGACGTTGAGCTCGAGCTGGGCGGCCTCAGAAGCCATGGTGATGCAGGTGTCGTTGCCGATCACCTTGAAGCAGACCTGGTTGGTCACTTCGGGGATCACAGGATTCACCTTACCCGGCATGATGGAGCTGCCCGGCTGCTTCGGCGGAAGGTTGATTTCGGCCAGGCCGGTGCGGGGACCGGAGGCGAGCAGGCGGAGGTCGTTGCAGATCTTGGAGATGCGGATGGCGATGTTCTTCAGTTCAGCGTGGTAGCAGACCATGCAGGAGGTGTCGTTGGTAGCCTCCACGAGGTCCTTGGCCAGCGAGATTTTCCAGCCGGAAATCTCCTTGATGTGCTTGGTGCAGGCTTCGGCGTAGCCCGGTTCGGCAGTGATGCCGGTACCGATGGCTGTTGCGCCCATGTTGATGACGAGAAATTCCTGGGCGGCGGCGTCCAGGCGTTTCATCTCGGTCTCAACGGCGGTAGCGAAGGCGCCGAAGGTCTGTCCGAGGGTCATCGGGACGGCGTCCTGCAGCTGGGTGCGGCCCATCTTGATGATGCCAGCAAAACTGCGCTGTTTGGCGCGGAAGGACTTGGCGAGGGCCTTGAGGGCAGCCATCAGGTCCTGGTGGATCATGTAGAGACCCAGGTGCATGGCGGTCGGGTATGCGTCGTTGGTCGACTGGGCCATGTTGATGTGGTCGTTCGGGTGGATCACCTTGTAGTCGCCGTGTTTCTTGCCCAGGATTTCGAGGGCGCGGTTGGCAATCACCTCGTTGGCGTTCATGTTGGCGGAAGTGCCGGCGCCGCCCTGGATCATGTCGATCGGGAAGTGCTCGGTGTGCTTGCCTTCCATGAGTTCCTTGCAGGCGGCCACGACGGCGTTGGTGATCTCGTCGGAGACGAGGCCGAGGTCGTGGTTGGCGAGGATGGCACCCATCTTCACGATGCCGAATGCCTTGACGAATTCCGGATGGTCGCCGAGGAGGTTGCGGCTGATGTCGAAGTTCTCGATGCAGCGGAGGGTCTGTACGCCGAAGAGGGCCTCTGCGGGAACATCCTTGTCGCCCAGCAAGTCGTGCTCGGAACGGGTCTTGCCAGAAGTTTTGAATTTGTATTCAATCATATCAACAATTTTTATGGGGTTAATAAAGTTTAGGCGAAGAATTTTTCGATTTTCCCGAGTGCGGTGGGAAGGGCGAAGATAACGACGCGGTCGTAAGGACGGACAAGGGTCTGGTCGGAAGCGATGATGGCCTCGTTGCCGCGGATGATGCCGCCGATGATGGCGTCCTGCGGGAAGTTGAGTTCGCCGATGGGCGCCTTGGTGATCTGGCTTTCGGGATTGACGATATATTCGATGACTTCGGCATCGGAGCCGCCGATTACCTTGACCGTGCGGACCTTGTTGCTCATGGTAAAGCGGAAGATGCGGCCGGCGGTGATGATTTTCTTGTTGATGACGGCATCCACGCCCATGCCTTCGGCCAGTTTGATGTATTCGATATTTTCGACTTCAGCGATGGTCTTGGCCACACCCATCTTCTTGGCGGCCACGCAGGCCAGGATATTGGTTTCTGAACTCGACGTCACGGCCACGAAGGCATCGCAGCTTTTGACATCCTCTTCATACAGGAAATCGGAATTGCGGCCGTCGCCGTTGATGACGAGCGTACGGTTGAGGTTTTCGGAGAGGACTTCGCAGCGTTCGCGGTTGATTTCGATGATCTTGACGAACTCGGCATTTTTCTCGAACTGCGCAGCTACCATCTCGCCGATGCGTCCGCCGCCCAGGATCGTGAGCCGCTTGATGTCGAGGTAATGCTTGCCCGAAAGGGCCATCAGATCGTCGACAAATTCCTTTTTGGTCACGACGTAGGCCATGTCGCCGCGTTTGAAGAGTGTGTCGCGCTGCGGAATCAGGGTTTCGCCGCCCCGGGTGATCGCGACGATGCGGAACGGCAGGTTGTAGGGATCGTAGGGAAGGTCGGCGCTGGTCTTGTTGAGCAGTTTGGACTCTTCATCGATGCGGAAGACGACCATTTGCAACTGACCGCGCGCAAAGTCCACGAACTCCGAAACGTCGGACTGCTTGAGCAGGTCGCCGATTTCCGTTGCAGCAATCTTCTCGGGATAGAAGAGCAGGTCTATGCCCATGTCTGTAAACATGAGCTTGTTGTCGTAGTTGAGGTATTCGGCTTCGTTGATGCGGGCCGTTACTTTCTTGGCGCCCAGCTTTTTGGCAATGATGGCCGCCACCAGATTGACATCCTGCTGCTTGGCAGGATTGACGGCCACGAACAGGTCGGCCTTGTCGACGCCGGCCGATTTAAGGACCTTGATGGAAGTGGGGTTTCCCTGTACGGTAAGCACATCCATGCTCTCGGTTACCAGGGCAAGCCGCTCCTCGTCGTTGTCGATGATAGTGATCTCATGGTACCCTTCACTCAGCATCTTGGCCAAGTGGCATCCGACTTCTCCGGCTCCGGCGATGACGATTTTCATATCCTAATGCAATTTGGCTCCAATGAGGGTCATGAATTCTCCGCGGGTGCGGATATCTTTGAGAAAAGCGCCCGTAAAGGCGGAGGTGGTGGTCACGGAGTTCTGTTTCTGGACGCCGCGCACCTGCATGCACATGTGGGCGGCCTCAATGACGACGGCCACGCCCAGCGGGTGCAGGGTATCCTGGATGCAGTCGCGGATCTCGACGGTGAGGCGCTCCTGGACCTGGAGGCGGCGGGCAAAGGTCTCCACCACGCGGGCGATCTTGCTCAGGCCCGTGATGTAGCCGTCGGGGATGTATGCCACGTGTGCCTTTCCGTAGAAAGGGAGCATGTGGTGCTCACACATCGAATAGAGCTCGATGTCCTTGACGACCACCATCTGGTGGTATTCTTCACGGAACATGGCCGAACGGAGGATCTCCGCGCCGTCTTCCTGATAGCCCTTGGTGAGGAATTGCATGGAGCGGGCCACGCGGAGCGGGGTCTTTAACAGGCCTTCGCGTTCCGGATCTTCTCCGAGCAGGCGGAGAATCTCCCGGTAATGCTCGCTCAACTCCCGGGTGAGCGCTTCATCGAACTGTTCCTCTTTCTGATAAGCCATGGCTATCGTTTAAAATTATGGCAAGTTACTAAATATTTTCTTATTTTCGTACTTTAAACTTTCAATGATGCGGATTTTATTCGTCGCCGCTGTCGATTTTGAACTGAACGTAGCCCGGGCCGCCTGGGCCGGCTGTCCGGCCGACTATCTGCTGGGCGGCTGGGGCGGCGAAGCTACGCGGCGCTCCCTGGAGACCGTTTTTGCCCGGGGTGTCTGCTACGACCTCATCGTGGATGTCGGTATTGCGGGCGGATGCCCCGGCGGTCCGGCGGTAGGGGACGTAGTGCAGGTGACGGTCGAGCAGAAGGGTGACCGTCCCGGCGTGCTTTTGCACCAGCCGGCGCCCTGTCCTGCGCTGGATTTCCTGCCCTGTGTCACCGGCAACACCGTCCCGGCGCTCGACGACCGCTTCCGCCTGGTGGAATACGATATCGAGACCATGGAGGGCGCGGACTTCTTCGAAATCTGCCTGCGGCAGGGCTGCGCCTTCGCCGAGATCCGCGCCGTATCGAACGTCGTGGGGGAGCAGGACCATACCCGCTGGAACATCCCTCTGGCCCTGCAAAACCTGCAGGACGCCCTGTCCCTCTTCAAAAACCAGTTGTCATGCACCTGAAACTCGCTTTTTCCTCCTGCCCCAACGATACTTTCATGTTCGATGCCCTGGTCCACGGCCGTATCGACACCGAGGGTCTGACCTTCGATGTCGATATTTACGACGTGGAAGAACTCAACGAGCGGGCCCAACGTGGCGTGTACGACGTGTCGAAACTCAGTTACCACGGCTGGTTCACCGTCCGCGACGCCTACACTATGCTCGATGCCGGTTCCGCCCTGGGCTGGGACTGTGGCCCGCTGCTGGTGCGCAGGGCCGATGATCCGGCCGTACTGGAGCGCCGTCCGATGCGCATCGCCATACCCGGCCGTTTTACGACCGGTGCCCTGCTCTGTTCGCTGGCATATCCCGGCCTGGGGGAACAAGTCCCGATGCTTTTTTCTGAGATTGAAGGCGCCGTGTCGCGCGGTGCGGTCGACCTGGGCGTGCTGATCCACGAAGGCCGCTTCACCTACCGCGACAAGGGTCTGGAACTGGTCCGTGACCTGGGCTCCTGGTGGCAGGAAACCTCCGGCTGTCCCATTCCCCTGGGCGGCATCGCCATCCGGCGTTCGCTTGGCCCGGAAATTGCTGCCACTTTCAACCGCGTGCTGCACCGGAGCATCGCCCATGCATTCGCCCATCCGGAAGACGCACGCGCTTATGTCGCCTCGTACGCCCGCGAGCTGTCGGCAGAGATCCAGCAAAAACACATCGACATGTTCGTCAACGCTTTTTCCCTCGATCTGGGGGAGGAAGGTCACCGGGCCGTCGATACATTGTACCAGTGCTATGAGCGTATTGATCAACATGGAGGGAGTCAGGAAGCACTACTGCGCGGGCGACAGCGTGGTGCGGGCGCTTGACGGCATTGACCTTCGCATCGAACAGGGATCCTATGTCGCCATCATGGGCCCTTCGGGTTCCGGAAAATCCACTTTGATGAACATCCTGGGCTGTCTCGACGTTCCGACGGCGGGCTGCTACCGTCTGCGCGGACAGGACGTCGGCGCGCTCGACGACGACACGCTCTCGGGCGTGCGCAACCGGGAGATCGGTTTCGTGTTCCAGTCCTTCAACCTGCTGCCGCGCATGAATGCCTTGGAAAACGTGGCCGTGCCGCTGGAATATGCCGGTGTGCGGAAAGAAGAGCGCCTGCGCCGCGCTGCGGAAGAATTGCAGCGGGTAGGGCTCTCCGACCGGATGACGCACCGCCCCGACGCCCTTTCGGGCGGGCAGCGCCAGCGGGTGGCGGTGGCCCGGGCGCTGGTCACGCATCCCGCCATCATCCTGGCCGACGAACCCACCGGCAACCTCGACTCGGCGGCGACCGACGAGGTGATGAAACTTTTTGACGCCATCCATCGTAAAGGAAATACAGTGATATTGGTTACGCACGAAGAGGCGGTCGCACAGCATGCGCGGCGCATCGTCCGTTTGCGTGACGGCAAAATAGAAAGCGATGAAAATCTACACGAAGACCGGTGATGCCGGCACTACCTCGCTGGTGGGGGGAACCCGCGTGAGCAAGGCGCATCCGCGGGTGATGACCTACGGCGATCTCGACGAACTGATCAGCTATCTCGGCTTGCTCCGCTGCGAAGTGGACCAGGCGCTACCATTGCGGCGGATCCAGATCCACCTGATGAACGTCAGCGCCCACCTGGCCAATGATGGGCGTTCGGTGAAACTGCAACCTCTCGACGAGGCGGAGACCACTTTCCTGGAGGAAGAGATCGACCGGATGACGGCCGCGCTGCCGCCCCAGAAAGCCTTCGTGCTGCCCGGTGCCCCGCGCGCTTCTTCGCTGGCCCACGTGGCCCGTACTGTGTGCCGCCGCGCCGAGCGCAGTGCCGTGCAGATTGACGGAAAATCGGAGCAGGACGAGCGGGCGATCCGCTACATCAACCGCCTGAGTGACTATCTGTTTACCCTGGCAAGATACTTGTGCGCAGGCCACGATGATTACTGGCTTCCGTAAATTTTCGATAAAAAATTTGCGATAAGAATTTTTTAATATATTTGCGGCCCATTTCAAGAAACCTTAGCAAGATTCGCGTATGTATTGGACACTCGAACTCGCATCCAAACTGGAGGATGCCCCGTGGCCCGCAACCCGGGAAGAACTGATCGATTATGCCACCCGTTCGGGAGCTCCGCTCGAAGTGATTGAGAACCTGGAAGACCTCGAAGAAGACGGTGAGGTATACGATTCCATTGAAGACATCTGGCCCGATTATCCGACCAAAGATGACTTCTTTTTCGACGAGGAGGAGTATTGATAGAAAACAGGCCTGACATGCAGTCGGGCCTTTTTTATTTCTTGATAATCTGGATTATCCTGTTCTTTTATCGGAAAAATTTTGCTAATTTTGCAAAATATGGTAATGAGAAGGATAAAAAGGCTGTTAATCATGGGTTTGGCACTGCTGGCGGCGCTTCCGCTGGCTGCGCAGAACAACCCCTATCAGCTGGATGACGAGTGCTATCCGTATTTCCGCAAGGCAGAGGAGATGGTCGGGCAGGAAGGGTTCAAAGCCGTGAATGATACCCTGTTGCGCCTGGCTCTCCAGAAAGGGGATACCAAGGCGCAGACGCTGTTTTATGTCGAAAAGCTCCGCGATATCGTGCGCGTAGTTCCGCTCGACGGCTCACAGGACGCGGCTGTGAACGCGGCGTTCCGCGACCTGAAGGAGGCGGCGCTGCGGCTGGGCCACATGCAGTACTTCTACTACGGTTACGAACTGACGCAGAATTACTATTTCAATACGGGCCGCATGCTCAAGGCCATGGAGCTCATCCAGCAGATGCAGGACTTTGCCCTGGAGCACGATGACGAATACGGCAAGTGGATGGCCGACCGTTACATGGTGAAACTCTATGTGAGCCAGAATGACTATGTCTCGGCCAAGCGTTTCATCGACCGCGCCCTCGAGACCTACGAGACCTCGACGGATTCCCTCATCCGCCGGCAGTCACCCACCCGCCTGTGGTGTGACCTTTCGGACTACTATCCCATCGGCTCTGATTCGGCGCGCCTGTGCATTCAGAAGGCTGTCGAGGGCCAGAAAACATTCCTGGACACCCTGCGTTGCGAATACTACCTGGCCAAGCTGGCCGCTATCGACCAGGACATGCAGGCCTATTACACTTCGCGGGACTATTGCCTCAACAGCGCCTCGCTGCAGACCGTCACCCCTTCCGGACACCTGTTCTTCGACGTGATCGACGCCGTCTTTGACGGAACGATCGGCCGGCATTTGAATGATATCCAGCATCTCGCGCTGTTGCGCGAATGGAAATACATCGCCATGCTCCTGCAGCAGCATGGCTACCGCGGCTATGCACTGTACCTCTACCGGCAGCTCGTTGACGAACTGGAGCAACAGGTCTCCGACAACAACCGCTCGCGCCTGGCCGAGGTGGAGGCGCGGATCGGCAACATGTCGCTGGCGGCCAACCTCCGCGAAAAATCTTCGCAGGTCACGCAGATCAGCCGCCTGGTGTTCATCCTGGCCTTCGCCACGATGCTCATCGTCATCACCTTCCTGTTGCTGTCGATCCGTTCGTACCGGAAGAACCGCGCCAAGGACGCAGTTCGTATCGCCGAGCTGAAGGAGGCCAACGAACATGCGATCGCCGCCGACGAGGCCAAGACCCAGTTTGTCCAGAACATGAGCCACGAGATCCGCACGCCGCTCAACGCCATCGTCGGTTTCTCGCAGCTGCTCTCGCTGCCGGACGGTTCCTTCCCCACCGAAGAGAAGGAGTCCTTCAGCAGCCATATCGTCAACAACGCCCAGATGCTGACCATGCTCCTCGACGATATCCTCAATGCGTCGGCCCTCGACCATAAGGAGTACAAGATCGTCTATGACGATGGGGAATGCCACAGCATGTGCCGTGCGGCCATCAGCAGTTCGGAGCACCGGCTCCAGCCGGGCGTCCAGATGTTCTACGATCCGGAGAACGAAGAACCTTTCTACTTCCGCACCGACCCGCGCCGTGTGCAGCAGATCCTCATCAACATGCTGACCAATGCCTGCAAGCACACTGCCCAGGGCGAAATTCACCTGGCCAGTTCCCTTACCGCCAACCCGGGCTACGTGACCTTCACCTGTACCGATACCGGCACCGGCGTCCCGCCCGAGCAGGCCGAGGTCATTTTCGAGCGCTTTGTCAAGCTCAACGGCTTCGTGCAGGGCACCGGCCTGGGCCTGAGCATCTGCCGCGACATCGCCAACCGCATGGGCGCCCGCATCTACCTCGACACGACCTACACTGAAGGCGGTGCCCGTTTTGTGTTCGTCGTCCCGATCAACCCGCCCGAAGGCGCCGACGCCGATATTCCCGTATCACCCTATATGAAACAACAATAAACCGATATGACCCCGATCTACGCACAAGACCACGATTTCTCCAAGTTCTCCGTTCTGGCGGTCGATGACATCCCGCTGAACCTGCTGCTCGTGGAGAAGATGCTTTCCCGTTTCAACTTCAAGTTCCGGAAAGCCACCAACGGACAATTGGCCCTCGACGCTGTGGCCCAGGAAAAGCCCGACCTGATCCTGCTCGACCTGATGATGCCCGGCATCGACGGTTTTGAGGTGATCCGCCGTTTGCGCGCCAATCCCGAGACGGCCGACATCCAGATCGTCATCCTCTCGGCGCTCACGTCCAACGAAGACATCATCAAGGGCTTCGATGTCGGCGCCAACGACTTCATCATGAAGCCCATCATCATGGAGAAACTGCTGACCTGCGTGGTGACGCACCTGCAGCTGGCTGAAGCCAAGAAGTCCCAGGCCTGATCCCATGAATCAGAAGAACATCGGCAAGCGTGTGGCCCTCCATGTCTCGACGCTGCAGGACGTTATCCTGTCCTGCGTCGCGTCGTTGGGCACCATCCTGCTTGTGCGCTGGCTTTCTGAACCCGAATATGGATTCACCCGGCACCTGGCTATTTTTGTAGGTGCCGCGGCTTTCTTTACGCTGGTCGGCGTGCTGATCTCCGGCAGTTCCCGCCAGGTGCGCAAGGATGCCTCTTCCTGGAACATGCGCAAGATCATCGGCGCCGTGATGATCAAGGAGCTGGGCCTGCTGATCGTGATGCTGGCCGGGTGGGTCGGACACCAGTCCGCAGCCCATATCATCCTGGCGTTCTTCGCCGATACGTTCTTCTCCATCGGCCTGATGGTCTATCCGCGCATCATCGTGGCGCGGCTCCGCAAGGAGAGCAAGGAGATGCACTCCATTGGCGACCGCATCAATGCGCTGGTCTACGGCGACGGCGAGGCTTCCGCCGACATGGCGGAGAGCGCCGAACTGTCGGGCCGCTACGAGGTGCTGGGCCTGATCTCGCGCGATCCCGCGATGAACGGCAAGATCCTGCGCGAATACGTGATCTACTACGTAGGCAACGACAAGGACCTCGAAGCGCTCCAGTGGCGCCTGGGCGGCATCGACTGCATCCTGTTCCCCAAAGGCGAAGGCATGGGCCAGGGCGATGGCAACATGTGGCAGGGGCCGTCGACGGCCGATGTGGGCCCGGCGCCCGAAGGCCGCATGAGCCAGTTTGGAAAATTCATTAAGCGGAGTTTCGACGTGACCTTGTCCGGTTTGCTGCTGGTCATCTTTTCGCCGCTCTTCCTGCTTTCCGCCCTGATCGTGCTGATCGACGACGGCCGGCCGGTCATCTACAAGCAGGAGCGGATCGGTCGTGGCGGCAAGCCCTTCTATATCTACAAGTTCCGTTCGATGCGGAAAGACGCTGAGGCGGCCGGTCCCGTGCTCTATTCGGGCATCACCGACCCGCGCCTGACACGCTCCGGGAGCTTCATGCGCCAGCACCACCTCGACGAGCTGCCGCAGCTCTGGAACGTTTTCCGCGGCGACATGTCGTTCATTGGCTACCGTCCGGAGCGGCAGTTCTACATCGACCGCATCATGGCCGCAAACCCGCGTTATCGCTTCCTCTACCAGATCCGTCCCGGTGTGACCAGCTACGCCACGCTCTACAATGGATACACCGACACGAAGGAGAAGATGCTGACGCGCCTTGACATGGACCTGTACTACCTGCGCAACCACTCCGTGTGGTTCGACCTGCGTATCCTCGGACT
>LXOW01033672.1_pt1 | contig 17367 bp, 15 predicted proteins | sample 1368591 | NCBI WGS metagenome assembly LXOW01 (sample SAMN04884650, study PRJNA319009) | bovine gut metagenome | isolation source: Cow rumen | host: Bos taurus | place: Italy: Legnaro (PD) | collected 2014-07-09 | reverse complement strand
GCGGACGGCTGGGAGCCGTCCCTACAGAGGGTACGCCCGGGAAAACCTGTAGCGCCGACAATCTGTCGGCCCGCATTCGGAACGAATGCAATTTGCCGCAGACAAATCCAGCCGGGTTTCGACGACGAACCGCCTGCCGTGGGGCTACCTGCGTGCGCCGCTACAACCCCTGATCCTTGATCCCTGATCTTTGATCCCTAATCCTGCCGCCTGCCGCATCCCGCATTTTCCGCCAGATCACAAAATACATTGTCGTAAAGCAGGCAAGGGAACCGCAGACCTGGCTGATGAACTCTGCCCAGAAAACGCCCTCCACGCCCAGACCCAGGCCCGGCAGCAGCAGGGTCAGGGGGGCTACCAGGACGATTTTTCGCAGCAGGGAGAAGAACAGGGCGTGCTTGGGATAGTTCAGGCCAACAAAGGTATTCTGGCCCGTGACCTGGAAGGCCATAAAGGGGAACGCGCCGAAGAAAATCCTGGCGCAGCGGACCGTCAGGGCAATCAAATTCTCGTCGTTGGTGAACATCTGGACCATGGGCTGGGGGATGAACATGACCAGAATCCACATGAGGGTGTTAATGGTCAGACCCCCCAGGAAGATGAAGCGAATGCTCTCAGAGACCCGGCCATACTGCTTGGCCCCGTAGTTGAAGCTCATGACGCTCTGGCCGGAGGTGGTCACCCCGTTCAGGGGGAGGCTCATGATCTCCCGCATGGAGTTGAGCAGGCTCATGGCCCCAATGTAGAGCTGACTCAAGGGACCGCCCCAGCTCTTGAGCATCACGTTCACAATGGCCTGGGTGGCGCTGTTCGTCACCTTGAAGGTAAAGCCGGTGACCCCTAACTTCATAACATTCTTGAGTGCGCTGCGATCAATTCCAAGGCGGCGCAGGCGGGTGACGGGCTTCTGCCCCGCCAGAAAGACCAGCACCCAAATTGCGCTGGCAAGCTGAGAAAGAACGGTTGCCAGGGCCGCCCCCTGCACGCCCATATCAAAGACATAGATAAACAGAGGGTCCAGGCAGATGTTCAGGACCGCGCCCAGGATCACCGTCACCATGCCCACCCGGGGGAAGCCCTGGGCGTTGATGAAGGGGTTCATGCCCAGGCTGATGAGCACGGGGATCGTTCCAATCACGTAGATCTGAAAGTAGGGCTGGGCGTAGGGCAGACTGGTGGCGTCCCCGCCCAGCAGCTTCAAGGTCAGAGGCGCGGTGGCGAAGAGCAGAACGGACAGGACCCCGCCCACAAGCAGCAGAAAGGTGAAGGCCGTCCCCATGATACGCTCGGCCCGTTGGTTGTCCCCCTCCCCCCGGGCGATGGTGGAGAGGGTGGCCCCGCCGGTGCTGCACAGGTTGGCAAAGGCGCCGATCAGCGTAATCAGCGGAAAGCAGACGCCCAGCCCCGTCAGGGCCTCGGTGCCGCCATGCTCCATGTGGCCGATGTACATGCGGTCCACGATATTATACAAAACATGGACCAGCTCGGCGAGCATGATGGGCAGGCCCAGGCGGAGAATCAGCCCGGATACCTTGCCTTGAGAAAAATCACCTTTTGCGGCGGCCATTTTGTTTGATCTCCTTTTTCTTTTCCTGCAAGCAGCAGGGGGCTTCCTGCGAGGAAACTCCCTGCCTGTAGGGACAAGCATTGCTTGTCCGCCGGTTAACGGTCTGCTTCTGTCTCGACCGCAGCAGCGGCCGCTGCTGTGGCTTCGTCCGCGGTCTCGTCCATAGCTTCCTCCGCAGACGCTGCTTCTGGCGCGGCCTTGTCCTGGGCGGAAGGCTGTTGGTTGACCAGCATGGTACTGCCGTCCGGCGCCTTGTACAGCCGGATATACAGCATAACGCCAACGGCAACCACAAAGCTGACGCCTGCCAAAAGCTGGCTGACCCGGACGTTGGTGCCGCTCAGGTAGAGGGAATCCGTGCGCAGTCCCTCAATCCAGAGCCGCCCCAGACCGTACCAGGCCACGTACTGCAGGAAGGTCTGGCCGTCGTACTTCCGCTTCTTGGACAGGAAGTGGAGCAGCACGAAGCCCACAAAATTCCAGAGGGACTCATACAGGAAGGTGGGGTGCCAGTAGCGGACCACGCCGTCTGCTCGCTCAATGCCCATGCGCAGGAAGAAATTGTTGAAGATTTCCGCGCCGTAGGCCTCCCGGTTGAAGAAGTTGCCCCAGCGGCCGACGAGCTGGCCGATCAGCAGGCCCAGGGCCATAATGTCCAGATAGGGGGTGATCTTCTGCTTTTTAAACCTGGAAAACAACACCAGTCCCAAAATCGCACCGATGATGCCGCCGTAAATCGCAATGCCGCCCTCCCAGATATAGAGCGCAGAAATGGGGTTGTCCTTGTAGACATCCCAGCGAAACGCTACGTAGTAGATTCTGGCGCAGAGGATAGCCATGGGGACGCAGATGAGGATCGCGTCGGTCACCTGGTCGAAATTTGTGCCGAATTCCTTAACACGCCAACGGGAGTAGAGTATAGCCAGCAGGAAGCCGACGGCGATCACCAGACCGTAGAGATAGATTTCCTTGCCGAATATGGATACGGGAAGGGTGCGCGGGGGATTGATCCCCTCGATTCCCAGCCCGGGGAAGGATATGGTATCAGCACCAAAGAACATGAAAATGCCTCCTTGTCTCTAAACTGTCTGCCATTATAGCATATCCGCTGGTAAAATGCTATGGTTTTTCACACACTTGACAGATTTTCTGAAAAAGAGTATAATATGGAGAATGAATGCAAGCCTGACAGAACGGAGCGAAGCTATGAAAAAAACCTTGAAGCTCGTGGTTCCCCTGCTGCTGATCCTGGCCCTGGTGGCAACCGGTTACTGGTTTTTCTTCCGGTATCGGTTGGATATTACCGCTGGGCTGCTTCGGAACTTTGCGAATTCCCAATTCAATTCCGGTCACTACAGCATGGCCATCCGCTGCTATAGCTGGGCCAACGACCTCTCTCCCCAGAACGCCGACCAGGCGATGAAGCTGGCGGAGGCGTATCACCGGAGCGGTAATTACACCAAGACCGAGTATGTGCTGGTCAATGCCATCCACGACGCTCCGGGGGACGTCCGACTCTATGAGGCGCTGTCGAAGATTTATGTGGAACAGGATAAGCTGCTGGACGCCCAGCAGCTCTTGGATGGCGTCTCCGACGCGGAGGCAAAGGCTACCCTCTCGGCCAAGCGGCCTTCGGCGCCTGTCCTGAGCCCTGACGCAGATTTCTACAGCGAGTATATTTCCATTGAGCTGCGGCAGTCCGACCCGGACGCTACCTGCTATTTTACGCTGAACGGCACCTACCCCTCTCAGGAGGCGGACGTCTATTCCGGTCCTGTTAAGCTGAAGGGCGGCCAAACAACGGTCTGCGCCGTGGCGGTGAACGGAAACGGCATGGTCAGCGCCCTGACAAGGGGAGATTACACCATCGCGGGCGTGGTGGAGGACGTCACCTTCCATGACGACGCCCTGCGCAGCCTGGCCCAGACGATGCTGCTCCGAGGGGACCGGACCATCCGAACCGACGACCTCTGGGACATTGAGGAGCTGACGCTTCCGGAGGGCCTGATGGACACTCAGGACCTGCGGCTCTTCACCGGTTTGAAGAAGCTGACCGGCAGAGACCAGGGCGACCTGGATTACAGCTTCCTGGCCGCCATGCCGGGACTGAATTATCTGGAGCTGGACGGCTGCATTGTGACCGACCAGACGCTGCAGCAGATTGCGGCCTGCCCCAATCTGGAGGTCCTGATTCTGCATAACTGCGGCCTGAGCAACATTGCCGCCCTGGACGGCATCGACAGCCTTCGGGTGCTGGACCTGACGGAGAACTCCATCGGTTCGCTGTATTCCCTGGCGAAGATCGGCATTGAAAGCCTGGAGGAGCTCTATATGGGCCACAATGCCCTGACCAACCTGGCTGAGCTGCGGAACTTCCCCTCTTTGAAGATTTTGGACCTGTCCTTCAACGCCATTGCCAACGCCAGCGGCATTTCCTCCTGCCCCGGTCTGGAACGGCTGAACCTCTCCCACAACCGGATGACCTCCGTGGCGCCCTTGAGCGCTCTGGTCAATCTGGTTTGGTTCGATGGCTCTTTCAACAAGGTCACGGATGTGGATATGATGACCCCCTGTGCCAAGCTGGAAAGCTTTGTCATGACGGACAACGAGCTGACCAACGTGGATTTCCTTTCCGGCTGCGGTGGGATTCGGGAGGTCTACATTGACAACAACGACGTGACCAAGGTTCCGGCCTTCCAGGCGGGCTCCCCCCTGGAGACCTTCAGCGCCACCCACAATTTCCTGGACGATCTGAGCGGCCTGGCCGACTTGAAAAAGCTCACCATGGTCAACGCGGATTATAACAACATCGGAGATGTTTCTCCGCTGCTGGAATGTCCTGCCCTGATCCAGGTGAATATCTATCATACCAACGTCCACGATGGCGGCGAGTTGGCCGAAAAGGGCGTGGTGGTCAACTTCACCCCGGAATTCGGTTAACCGGAAAACCACAAAACGCCTCCCTGCCGGGAGGCGTTTTGCTGTCACGGACAGCCCAGGGCGGCGGAGAGCCGCCCGGCGGCGTCAACGGTTCTGGCGACTGCCGACTGGAATTCTTCGGACTGTACCCGGGGAAAGAGACCTACCGCCCCGATGGCGTAGGCCAGATTTCCTGCCGCGTCGTAGACCGGCGCAGCCACGGCCCGCAGCCCCACCCGGTATTCTCCGTCCTCCACCGCATAGCCCTGGAGGTGGATTTCGGCTATGGCCTCCTGCAGCGCCTCCGGATCGGTGAGACTGTGGCGGGTGTAGGGCCGCAGCCCCACCTGCCTGCAATAGCGGCGGACCTCCTGCTCTGAGGCATGGGCCAGCAGCAGCTTGCCCTGGGCCGTGGCGTGGAGGGGCAGGGGCGTGCCGGTCTCCACACTGACGGAAAGGCCCGCGCCGGAGCTGGCGCCGCAGCAGTCGATGGAGATTACGTGATCCCCGCTGCGCACCGCCAGATAGGTTCCCGTACCCAGGGCCTGGGCCAACTGTTCCAGATAGGGATGGGCTACCTGCCGGGCGTCCCACATGGAGGAAACGGCGCAGCCGCATTCATAGAGCCGGATTCCAAGCCGATAGCGGCCGTCAGGGTCCTGACCGATCATCCGGTATTCCCGGAGGGTGGTCAGCAGGGCGTGGGCAGTGCTTTTCGGGTAGCCGCTTTTGGCGCAGAGCTCCTGCAAACTCATGGGCCGCCGCTGGGCCAACAGCAGCTCCAGCAGCTCCATGGCCTTTCCCAGGGCCTTCACCGGCCCTTTTGGTTCCCCCATAGAATCGCCTCCTTTTAAGCAGATCAGTATCTATTCAGTCGTAGCGGCGCACAGTGTGCGCCACGTGTGCGCAGCGCACGATTGCATGCGTCAGCAGGCAATTATCACCCCAGATTCTCGCCTGACGGCGAGCCTTTCCGCCGCGCAGAACGGCGGAAAGGTGGCGCACACTGTGCGCCGCTACGGGGCGACTGATACTGAACTCCCATAGAAACCTTTAATCTGCTCCGGCAGAAATGGTGCCATACTTCNNTCGTCTGGCGCAATTTCTGCTCGGACCATTTTTCAATCTTTCTATGGGAGTTCAGTATGAACTGTTACGCAGATCATATCATGCTTGAAGTAAAAATGCAATTGCCAATTCTGTATTGCTGGAAAACAATTCTGTAATACAGAACAACCATTCTTGCAAGCCTCCGGGCGGCAGGGTATAATAGCAGTGCGTTATTTTTCAAAAAGATCACGAAAAAGGAGAACTACCCCATGAAAAAGCTGTTATCGCTTTTGCTTGCCGCCCTGCTGATCTGCGCCTGCTTTGGGGGCTGCGCCAAGGAACCGTCAGAAACCGTCCAATCCACGCCTGAGACCCAGGAAAAGGGCCTTTCCGGCGAGATTATGGTCTTTGCCGCCGCCTCCATGACCGAAACCCTGACGGAGCTGGGAACCCGCTTCGAAAAGGCCAATCCCGGGGTGAAGGTTACCTTCAACTTTGCCTCCTCTGGCAAGCTGATGGACCAAATCCTGGAGGGGGCTGACTGCGACCTCTTTATTTCCGCCGCCCCCAAGCAGATGAACAGTCTGGACGTCTCCAAGGACGAAGAGAAGAACCCGGACAAAAACGACTATGTAGATGGCTCCACTCGGATTGACCTGCTGGAAAACAAGGTGGCCCTGGCGGTTCCCGCCGGGAACCCCAAAAACATCACCTCCTTTGACGATCTGGTCAAGGGGCTCCAGGAGGGGACGGTTCTCCTGGCCATGGGCGGCGAAGGGGTGCCCGTGGGCCAATACACCCAGAAAATCTTTACCCATTACGGCCTGAATGAAGCGGACCTGGCCGGGGCCGGGGTCCTGACCTACGGGGAGGACGTAAAGGCGGTTACCACCCAGGTCTCCGAGGCCCTGGTAGACTGCGGCATTATCTACCAGACCGACGCCTGCTCCGCCAAGCTGACCGTGGTGGACACTGCCACCGAGGCCATGTGCGGCCAGGTGATCTATCCTGCCGCCATCCTCAAGAAGGCCAAGAACCCGGAGGCTGCCAAGGCCTTCCTGGCCTTCCTGCAAACCGCCGAGGCGGGGGAGGTCTTCCAGGCAGTGGGCTTCACGCCCTTGGCCGGGAAATAACCATGGACCTGTTTCCCCTCTGGAACTCCCTGCGGATTGCCGCCATTTCCGCCGTCATCGTCTTTTTTCTGGGCATTGGGTCGGCTTACTATGCCTCCCGGGCGCCCCGGCTGCTAAAGGGCGTCCTGGACGTGGTGCTGACCCTTCCGCTGGTGCTCCCCCCCACGGTGGTGGGCTATCTGCTGATCCTGCTGCTGGGGCCGAACCATGCCCTGGGCGCGCTGGTGCTGCGCCTGTTTGAGACCAAGCTGCTGATGCGCTGGTGGTCCGCTGTTTTTGCGGTCTCCGTGGTGATTTTCCCCCTGATGTACCGCACGGCCCGGGGGGCCTTTGAGGGCTTTGACGAGGATCTGGCTGCGGCCGGTCGGACCCTGGGCCTGTCCGATTCCTATATCTTCTGGCGCATCCGTATGCCCGCCTGCCGCCAGGGCATTCTCGCCGGGGTGGTCCTGGCCTTCGCCCGGGCCCTGGGGGAGTACGGCGCCACCTCCATGATCGTGGGCTTCATTCCCGGCAAGACAGCCACCGTAGCCACCCAGGTGGCCTTCCTCTGGCAGAACCAGGGCAACACCGACGCAGGCCAGCGAGCCCTGCTGTTTTGGATCGGCATCAATATTGCAATCTCTGCCATTGTTCTGATTACGGTGAACCTGCTGGAACGACGGAAAGCAGGTGACAATTGACAGTTGACAATTAGAGGTATCCCTTCTGGATCATATTTCAAATGGCTATTTGAAATATACCAATAATTGTCAACTGTCACCTGTCAATTGTCAATTCATACTGAACTCCCATAGAAAGATTGAAAAATGTTCCGAGCAGGAATTGCGCCAGACGANNGAAGTACGGCACAATTCCTGCCGGAACAGGTTAAAGATTTTTATGGGAGTTCAGTATCAGAGAAAGGGGGCCGCTATGTCCCTGTCCGTAGACATTGAAAAAAACCTGAAGGGTTTTCAGCTCCGCGTGAATTTCGAGACCGTTGGCGGCCTTCTTGCGCTGCTTGGCGCTTCCGGCAGCGGCAAGAGCCTGACCCTCCGCTGTATCGCGGGGCTTCTGACTCCGGACCGGGGGCGGATTGTCCTGAATGGCCGGGTCCTCTATGACAGCGCCGCCGGGATTGATCTGCCGCCCCAGCAGCGGCGGGTGGGCTATCTCTTCCAGAGCTTTGCCCTGATCCCCCATTTGACCGTTCTGGAAAACGTGGCCCTGGGCTATCACGGGAGGCCAAAGGCCCAACGAAAAACGCTGGCCCTGGCGCAGCTTCGCCGCTTCCGCCTGGAAGCCCTGGCCGAGGCCCGCCCCGCCACCCTCTCCGGGGGCGAACGACAGCGGGTCGCCCTGGCCCGGACCCTTGCGGCGGAGCCGGAGGCCCTGCTGTTGGACGAGCCCTTCTCCGCCCTGGACGACTATCTGAAATGGGAGCTGGAGCTGGAGCTGGCCCGCACCCTGGAGGGCTACGGGGGAGACGCGGTCCTGGTCTCCCACAGCCGGGACGAGGTTTGCAGACTGGCAAAAGCCGTCTGCGTGCTTTCCCGGGGCAGGTCCGAGCCGGTCCAGCCGGTTTCGGAGCTGATGACCGCCCCAGGTACGGTTAGCGCCGCCCTGATTTCTGGCTGCAAGAACCTCTCGCCCGTAAGGGTCCAGCCAGATGGCAGCCTCTTCTGCGAGGCCTGGGGCTGGACGCTCCCGGCCTGCCCGGTTCCCGACGGCCTCACCCAAGTGGGCATTCGCGCCCACAGCCTGGGCCTGGAACCTGGCCCCATTTCCCTCCGTTGCAGGGTGGACCGGGTGATTGACAACGTGTTTTCCAATATTCTGATGCTGCAAACCCCAGGCCCCGGCCAGCTTCGGATGGAATTTGACAAAGCACACCCCGCCCCGCCGGTTGGCACCGAAGTTACCATCTTCGTTCCGACCGCGGAGGTATTACTATTGACATCATGAAGTGAATTGTCACCTGTCACCTGTCAATTGTCACCTGTCAATTCACGCCTGCAATGTGATGATTTCAGCTTTCTGGAGGCTGCCAATGACCGACGCATTTGGAAGAACCATCGACTATCTCCGTCTGTCCGTGACGGACCTGTGCAACCTCCGCTGTGTCTACTGTATGCCGCCGGAGGGGGTATGCAAGCGCAGTCACGGGGAAATCTGCTCTCTGGAGGAACTGGCGGAGCTGGCTGCAGCCTGTGTGGCGCTGGGGGTGAAAAAAATCCGCCTGACCGGCGGCGAGCCCCTGGCCCGAAGGGGGATTCTCTCCCTGGTGGAGCAGCTCAACGCCCTCCGGGCCATGGGCCTGGAGGAACTGTGCATGACCACCAACGGCACCCTGCTGGCGGACTATGCCGCATCCCTGCGGGCTGCGGGACTGGACCGATTGAATATCAGCCTGGATACCCTCCGCCCGGACCGCTTCCAGGCCTTGACCCGGGGCGGAGACTTGAACCGGGTCTTGGATGGGATTGCTGCCGCCGCGGCTGCGGGATTCCGGCGGATCAGCCTTAACGTGGTGCTGATGCAGGGCTATAATGACGACGAAATCACGGACCTTGCCATGCTGGCCCGGGGAAAGCCCCGCTCCGTCCGCTTCATTGAGCTCATGCCCATCGGCCCCGGAGCTGATTTGCCCAGCGCCTTTCTGCCCGCAACGCGGGTCTTGGAGCTGCTGCCGGAGCTGCGAGAAATGCAGAGTGAGGGATCGGGGATCAAGGATCAGGGATCAGGGGACGGGGCTGGTTCAGAGTTTAGAGTTCAGAGTTCAGAGACCGTGGGGGCGCACCGTGTGCGCCCGTTAAAAGCCCGCCCCGGTGTCGCCCGGCTCTATACCGCGCCCGGCTGGGCTGGGACGGTAGGCTTGATTACCCCCATGAGCTGCGATTTTTGCGATCAATGCAGCCGCATTCGCATCACCGCCGACGGCAGGCTCAAGCCCTGCCTCCATTCCCCGGAGGAAATAGAACTGCGGGGCTTCCATGGGACCGCGCTGCGGCAAGCCATTCAAGCGGCGGTCCTGGGCAAGCCGGCCCGGCACCAGCTTGCGGACATGCAAGCCAGCCAAAGCGCCAGACCCATGAATGAAATCGGCGGATAAAGCAATACAATTGAATTGACAATTGATAGGTGACAGTTGACAATTAGAGGTATCCCTTCGGGATTAATATATAATTTCAAATGGCAATTTGAAATATACCACAAATTGTCAATTCTCAAATTAGCAAAGGAGGTTCCCATGGACTTTACCCATATCAACAACCAGGGCCGGGCTGTCATGGTGGACGTGACGGAAAAGACGCCAACCAACCGCACCGCCGTGGCCGAGGCGACGGTACGCTGCAAGCCGGAGACCATTGAGGCCATCCGCACCGGCGGCGTGAAAAAAGGCGACGTGCTGGCTGTGGCCCAGGTGGCGGGCATTCAGGCCGCCAAGCGGACCTGGGAATTGATCCCACTCTGCCACCCCCTGCCCCTGACAGGGATTGATCTATCCTTTGCCTTGACCGAGACTGCCGTCCATATCACTGCCACGGTCCGCTGTACCGGGCCAACCGGCGTGGAAATGGAAGCCCTGACCGCAGTTTCCGCTGCCGCCCTGACGGTCTACGATATGTGCAAGGCGCTGCAAAAGGATATGGAGATCACCGACGTCCGCCTGCTGGAAAAAACAGGCGGGAAGAGCGGGACGTATCGAATGCAGAATGACGAGGGGGGGTCAGAGTTCAGGGTTCAGAGTTCAGAGCCCGTAGGGGCGGTCATTGGCCGCCCGCGAAACGCAGAGGCTTCCCCAGCGGCGCACGAGGCAGCGCCATGGAACGCACCTGTCTGCAGCGCGAGCAATTTGCCCGCCATGTCTGCAGCAGACTCCGGCCAACAAAATTCGGTTGCGGGAACCGTCGTTGCTGTCTGCCTTTCAGAACAAAAAGGGACTCAGAAGCATCCGGTAGAGGCCCTGGCCCTTCGGGTTGGTCACGGCATTGTGGGGGACGCCCACGCCGGAAACTGGCATCGGCAGGTGAGCCTGCTGGCGGAGGAATCCGTGGAAACCATGGGGGACTTAGGCCTCGACCTGCCTCCCGGTGCCTTTGCCGAAAATATCCTCACCCGGGGCCAGAACCTGAAGACCCTGCAGGTGGGCACCATTCTCCGGGCTGGAACGGCCCTGCTGGCTGTCACCCAGATCGGCAAGGAGTGCCACAACGACTGCGCCATCAAGCGCGTCGCCGGTCGCTGCGTCATGCCCACGGATGGCATTTTCGCCATCGTGCTGCAAGACGGCACGGTGCGCGCCGGCGACGGGATTTCAATTGACAGTTGACAGGTGACAGTTGACAATTGAAGGTATCCCTTCGGGATTTTCTTGATAATATTTCAAATGGCAATTTGCAATATACCTTCAATTGTAAATTCTCAATTTTCACCTGTCATACTGAACTCCCATAGAAAGATTGAAAAATGTTCCGAGCAGGAATTGCGCCAGACGNNTTGCGCCAGACGAGGCGGAGGACGCAGGCGGGCTTGACGCCCGGCAAGGACGACAACGAAGTACGGCACAATTCCTGCCGGAACAGGTTAAAGATTTTTATGGGAGTTCAGTATCAAAGGAGGCTTTCCTATGAAAATGATTCCTACTGTGAACGCTGTCGGTCACGTGCTCTGCCACGATCTGACCCAGATTCTGCCTGGTGAGTTTAAGGGCGCTCGCTTCCGCAAGGGCCACGTGGTGACCGAGGCGGATATCCCGGTGCTGCTCTCCATGGGCAAGGAGCACCTCTACGTCTGGGAGCTGGAGCCCGGCATGCTCCACGAGAACGACGGGGCGGCTCGGCTGGTTCGGCTTTGCAAGGGACCCGGTATGATTGAAAGTGAGGCGCGGGAGGGGAAAATCGAGCTCCGGGCAGAGTTTGACGGCCTTTTTCGGGTGGACACGGCCCGGCTGAACGCCGTCAACGCCATCGACGAGCTGATGATCGCCACCCGCCGGGGCAACACTGCCGTCCGGGCGGGGGACAAGCTCTGCGGCACCCGGGTGATCCCCCTGGTGATCCGGGAGGAAAAGCTGCGGGCCGCCGAGGCTGCGGCAGGGGAGAAGCCCATCCTGGAGCTGCTGCCCTTCCGGCTGAAAACCGCCGCCGTGGTCACCACCGGCGCAGAGGTGGCCAGCGGGTTAATCCAAGACAAATTTACCCCGGTCCTGGTGGAAAAGCTGAAAGCCTTCGGGATTGAGGTTATCCATCACAGCCTGCCCGGGGACGACCCCGCTGCCGTTTTGTCAGCCATTGAGACTGCTCGGGCCGGGAATCCGGACCTGATCCTCTGCACCGGCGGCATGAGCGTGGACCCGGACGACAACACCCCCGGCGCCATCAAGGCCAGCGGCGCCCGGATCGTCACCTACGGCGCGCCGGTCCTGCCCGGCGCCATGCTCCTGCTGGGCTATTTTGCCGACGGCACCCCCATCCTGGGCCTGCCCGGCTGCGTCATGTACGCCAAGGCCACGGTCTTTGACAGAATTCTCCCCCGCCTTGCCGCCGGGGTCCAACTGACCAAGGCTGATTTCGTGGCCCTGGGCGAAGGCGGCCTCTGCCTGGGCTGCGAGGAATGTCGGTATCCCCTTTGCCCCTTCGGAGGATAGGCGCACAATCACGATTCACCGATTCAGAATTCGTAGGGATGGCGCCCTGCCGTCCGCTGCTTCCCCGCCTGTCATTCTGAGCGCAGCGAAGAATCCGTACCCCCCGCGGCGGGCTTGAAAAATGTAAAATGAATCATGGAGAAACAGCATGCTTGTAACACTGGACAAACGCACGGAAGAAACGGTGCGGTTATATTTTGAAAAAGCCCAGCAGCCGATGATCCGGGCCGTGCTACCGCAAAAGGCCCGGAGCGTCGAGGATGCCCTGGCCGATTACCGAAAGACCCTGCTCCCCACCGCAACGAGCTATGGCCGCATTATCCAGGCGGATGGGGTCTACGTGGGAGACGTTTGGTGCTACTGTATCGATAAACAGGAAACGCCGAACGCGATGCTGAGCTATTGCGTCTTCGAACCGTCCTACTGGAGACAGGGAATTGCGACCCAGGCCGTCGGGCTGTTTCTGGCGGAAATGCGCCAACGCTGCGGGGTACAAACCGTCGGCGCATTTACCTTCGCGGACAATTCCGCTTCCTGCCGGGTCCTGGAAAAGAACGGTTTTTCGTTGCTGGAGAGCTTTGTGGAGGACGGCAGAGCGTCCCATTATTATCAGCGTTCCCTTTGAACGCGGACGGCAGCGTGCCGCCCCAGGCCTGCCCCTTGGGATTGAAAGAAGGAGTTTTTGATATGAATAAACTGTGGGAAACAGAGATGCCTCCAATAAACTGGGAGGGTGATCTTTATGGAAAGCTCTTCTCTTATGCGGAATTGAATTGTTATTTGTATAAACGAAAAACAGACCTTGAATTGCTTTCCTTTACAAATGAAGGGCATATATTTCGGCAAGTAATCTTTTCGAATTGTAATCCTGATATTGCGGATTTGTGGCGGACCTCTAATGCTGATCCCAACGCAATTATTTGCGGCAAAAACTTAGCGTTCTATATGGATACTTTGTCGCCATTGATTAATCCTCCTGCGAAAATTTTGGAAGGGTATCGTGCAAACCCATACCATCTCACAGATGATCCCTTTTATTTTGGAGATTATAAGATAGAGCATAAGGGCGAGTTTGGGTTTCGCTGCTCAAAAGCGGAAACCCGAAACAAAATATGGGAGATAACATTGAACGGCTATCTGTATCGTGATATGATGTTTTTTCCGGAGACAAATTCTGTTCTTGTTTGCACGGCCGGTCATGGCGGAAGCGTGTATTCTTTAGACATCGACAGTGGAGAAAAGCGCTTTGAGATCAAAACAGGCGGCACACAAGATATTGTAATGATTGGAAATAAGTTGTATTGCTATAGGCTGGGTAAAAAAGGGAGTCTCCTGGAGGTAGATATTCATACCGGTGTTGTATTGAACGAACAACAGTTGTACGAAGTTGATCTTCATTCTCCCTTACAAAAAACCAGCGATTCCATCTTAATCACAGTTTCCAGGAAAAGAATCAATAAAGTGAAACAGATTCCGGTTCTGAATGGTTTTGAGTTGTGAACCCGACCCTTCCTCCCAATTAGGCGCAGGATGAAAACGCAAACCCCTTGACAAGCTTCAAAGAATCTGGTATATTATCCCCGACATTGGGGAGTAGCCAGCGTCCTTTGGACGCTCCCGCCGCCGTCAGTACGGTCCTTTGGACCCGGCGTCGGGACGAAGAGGCGAGACCTTTGCCGCTCGCAGCCTTGCTGCGCGTTGCGGCGAAGGTCTCGCTTTTTTGCGGCATTCCAAAACACTTGAAAACGGAGGAATTATCATGCTTGTTCCTGTATTGCTGTTTGTCGTCGGCCTGGTCTGCCTCATCAAGGGCGGCGACTGGTTCGTGGACGGGGCCAGCGCCCTGGCCCGCAAATTCCACCTGCCGGAGCTGCTGATCGGCGCGACGGTGGTTTCCATCGGCACCACCCTGCCCGAGGTCATGGTCTCCACCATCTCCGCGGTGGGCGGCCACGGCGAAATCGCCTACGGCAATGCCATCGGTTCCGTGATCTGCAACTCTGCCCTGATTGCCGCCATCACCCTGGCCGTGCGGCCCGGCAAGGCGGACCCCAAATCCCTGAAGCTGCCCGTCCTGTTCTTCTTCCTGGCCGCAGCCATCTACTGCGTGGCGGCCTATCTGCTGGGCGAGTTCACCCGCGTCGTCGGTTTTGTTATGCTGGCCGCTTTTGTGGCTTACACCCTCATGACCATCCGCCAGATGAAGAAGAATCCCCAGCCTGCGGAGGAGGATGCAGAGGAAATGCCCACCTGGAAGATGATCCTCTTCCTGGTCATTGGCGCGGCCCTGATTGCCGTGGGCGCTAAGCTGCTGGTGGACAACGGCACCAAGATCGCCACCGAGCTGGGCGTGCCCGAGTCTGTCATTGCCCTGACCTTCGTGGCCCTGGGTACCAGCCTGCCGGAGCTGGTCACTGCCATTACGTCTCTCGTGAAGGGCCACAGCGACCTGTCGCTGGGCAACGTGATCGGCGCCAACGTCTTCAACCTGGTCCTGGTCAGCGGCGTTTCCGTGACCCTGGCTCCCTTCCAGGTGCCGGAGACTGCCAAGCTTGCCGGGTACAATTCCAGCCTGATTCTGGAAATTCCCTTGATGATCCTGGTCATGCTGATTCTGACCCTGCCCGCCCTGCTCAAGGGCAAGCTCTCCCGGGCCCAGGGCATCCTGCTGCTGGCCATCTACGCCGCCTTCTGCGTGGTGCAGTTCGCCGTGGTAACGCCCGTATAAATCGGCGCGCCCGCACCCGTAGGGACGGCACTCTGCCGTCCGCGCCCCCCCGCCTGGGGCGTGAATGCAAAATGCAAAGTGCAAAATGCAAAATTTTTTGGGGGACGAAGCATGGAAAAGACCTTTATTGAGATGAAACTCTTTCAGGTAAAGCCCGATAGACTCGAGCAATTTGAAGCAAAGATTGAGGAAATGTCCGCAAATCAGCTTAAATGCGAAGGCTGCATATCTCTTAAGTATTTCAAGAGATTTTATACCATAGACGGAATCGAACTTGGTGAGCCTCCAAGAGAGTTAACCAAGATTGTAAAGTGCGTAAAGTACTACTCATACTGGGAGTTTGACACAAAAGAAAACTATGGCAAGGCCATAAAACTCTTTTTCGAAAACTACAATAAAGATTTGCAAAAACTGCTGATCGCACCGTTTGATATTCATTTGGGATATTCTGTTTAAGCGATTCAAAACTTTCAACTTTTCATTTTCAACTTTCAACTTGCGTAGGGACTGCACTCTGCCGTCCGTGTCCCTGCCATTTCGCATTCCAAATTCACCAATCCCTCCCGTTCGCATAGGATAAAGCGAACAGGAGGGATTCTTTTTATGAATGGTTTTATCAAGGTGCAGACTGTCACCTCCCGGGCGGAGATTCCCGTCGCTGGGGCCACAGTCACGGTCTCCACGGTTCGGCCAGGGGTGGGGCGGGTGCTGCTGAGCGTCCAGCGGACGGACGAGAGCGGCATGACCGCGCTGGTGGCGGTGCCGACCCCTGACCTGGCCAACTCCCTGACCCCGAATCAGCCCCAGGGCTGGACCGACGTGCAGGTGGGAGCGTCCCACCCCAACTTTGACGGGGTGGCTATTCGGGACGTGCAGATCTTCCCCGGGGTCACCACCCTGCAGGAGCTGATTCTGGTGCCCCGGGGCGGCCTGCCCACGGACCTGGGGGAGACGGAGACCACTACCATCCCGCCCCAGAACCTTTGAGGAGGGACGACCATGGCGCAAGTGCTTCCCTACATTCCGTCCTTTATTACGGTCCACCTGGGACCGCCCAATTCCAACGCGGACAACGTCACCGTCTCTTTTCAGGACTACGTCAAAAACGTGGCCTCCAGCGAGGTCTATCCCACCTGGAACGAAAACGCCCTGCGGGCCAACATCCTGGCCATTACCTCCTTTGCCCTGAACCGGGTCTACACGGAGTTCTACCGGGTCCGGGGCTATCCCTTCGACATTACTTCCTCCACCGCCTACGATCAGCAGTTCTACCAGGGCCGGAACTACTTTTCCAACATATCCCGGCTGGTGGATAGTCTCTTTGACGACTACATCCGCCGGGTGGGCTTCATTGAGCCCCTGGCGGCCAAATTCTGCAACGGCACCTCCGTCACCTGCGAGGGCATGTCCCAATGGGGCTCCCAATATCTGGCGGCCCAGGGCTACGGCTGGCTGCAAATTCTCCGAAATTACTACGGGAACAACATTGAAATTGTTTCCGATGCCCGCAAGGCGGACTATACCCAGTCCTATCCCGGAACGGCCCTGCGGGTGGGGAGCCGGGGCCAGAGTGTGGCCCAGGTTCAGATGGCCCTGAATCGCGTTTCTCAAAACTTCCCCGCTATTCCCAAGCTGAGCGTGGACGGCATCTTCGGCCCCGGCACGGAGCGGGCGGTGCGTATTTTCCAGCAGTCCTTCGGCCTGACAGACGACGGTATTGTGGGCCGTCAGACCTGGTACGAGCTGGAACGGGTCTTCGTGGGCGTCCTGCGTTTGTCTGAGCTGCGCTCCCTGGGCTTGCGCTACGAGGACCTGGGCTGGGACTTCCCGGAGCCCCTGCGGGTGGGGGACCGGGGCGACAAGGTGGGCCAGCTCCAATATATGCTGGCCGTGGTGGGACAATTCGTCCAGGAGGTCCCGGTGATCTCCGTAGACGGGGTGTTCGGCCCCCTGACCCGGGACGCGGTGATCGCCTTCCAGCGCTATGAGAGCTTTCCCGCCACGGGGGAGGCGGACGACCGGACCTGGGATGCCCTGTATGAGCTCTATTCCGGCATCGACAACCGGGTTTTGGATAACCGGGCGGCCTTCCCACAGTACGACACCTCCGAGACCACCGTGGTCAACGCCCGCCAGCGGCTGGCGGCCCTTGGCTATACGGGCTCCAACCTGCAGGAGGCCATCCGGGCCTTCCAGCGGGCCAACGGCCTGTCTGTCACGGGCCGCCTGAACGACGCCACCGCCCGGGCCATTACCCGCCAGTACCAGGCCAAGGGCTACAGCACCTCCACCCGCATGACCCCTGTCTCTTATACACATCTGACGCTGCCGACGAGCG
>LXOW01427125.1_pt1 | contig 17374 bp, 17 predicted proteins | sample 1368591 | NCBI WGS metagenome assembly LXOW01 (sample SAMN04884650, study PRJNA319009) | bovine gut metagenome | isolation source: Cow rumen | host: Bos taurus | place: Italy: Legnaro (PD) | collected 2014-07-09 | reverse complement strand
AGTATGAAAGCCGCGAGCCGCTTCGTCGCAGTCCCTCCGGTAAGACAGGAAATTCGGCTGTTGAGGAAGGCGACTCTGCGCGACAGAAACCGGAGAGTATTCTGCCTTACTACCGACGCGCCGGGAGAGGACATAATCTCCTCAAAGCCCGTAAGACCGAAGAAGCAGCATTCGCATCCGTCGGGGCCCGCCTCGCAGACCGTCGTTATCTCAAGCCCTGAGTAAAGCCCGGCTATTCCTATAGGATCGGGCGGAGAGGCGACTCGCAGCAGAGCGCGTTTTCCGCCGCCTTCCGAATAAATCGCGGCGCTCCCCGAAAGAATTACTGCGAACCGGGGTTCGGAATCGAACAAAGGTATAACGTCTCCGCGCTTGAAATTAATTATAGTTCCGTATCTTTCAAGAAACCGGGAAACGTTTTGTCTTTCGCATCCCGTAAACACTGAAGACGTCAGGAGCATATTTACTGTTTCCTGTTCGGTCATTGCACATCCTCCATTGTCTCATTTGAGACACAATTATAACACATTTTCTCTACATTGTCAAGAGCATAAAAGATTTTACAACTCTTTTTACGGTTTTCGGTATACAAAATCTTAGTTTTGTTATATAATATTTATAACTAAATTTCCGGAGGTTCAACTTTGACGCTCGTTATACTCGCCGCGGGCATGGGCTCGAGATACGGCGGAATGAAANNGAACAAAGAGTTCATTATCGATTATTCCTGCCACGACGCAGTCGCCGCAGGGTACGACAAAATAGTTTTTATTATCAAGAAAGAACACGAAGGTATTTTCAGGGAAACCATCGGAGCGAGAGCTTCGCGGTTTGTCAAAGTTGAGTACGCATATCAGGACGTACGCAATCTTCCCGTCGGTTTCTCGGTTCCAGATGAGAGAACCAAGCCCTGGGGAACGGCTCACGCGCTACTCTGCGCCGAGCATCTGCTCGACGGTCCCTTTGCAACCGTCAACGCGGACGATTTCTACGGCCGCGAATCATTTGCTCTCGTTGCTGATCATATGAAGCGCGCGGCCGCAAAAGGCGACGACTCCGAGTGCTGCATGGCGGCATACCGCCTTGACAGAACGCTGACCGACAACGGAAGCGTCTCCCGCGGCGTTTGTGAAATCGACCCGGAAGGCAGACTCGTTACCATTACCGAGAGGACCGCTATATATAGAACCGCAGAGGGCGGGGAATTCGAGTCGGAAGGCAGACGAGTATTTCTTCCCGGAGACACGCCGGTATCGATGAACTTCTTCGGAATATCTCCGTCGGTGTTCGGCTTTGCACGCGAGAAATTCAAAGAGTTCCTTGCTTGCATGAAGAATCCCCTCAAGGACGAATATTATCTTCCTGTTATGCTCTCCGACGCGATGAACGCCGGAATCGCGAAAATCAGCGTCCTGCGCACTCCCGAAACCTGGTTCGGCGTAACCTATTCGGCAGACCGCGAGCCGGTTAAAGAAGGAATTCGCGAAAAAATCCGCGCAGGCGTATACAAAGAGGATCTCTGGAGCGACCTGAAATGACAGATATTGAAAGAATCGCGTCGCGTTTTGATATTACCGGCAGCGTCGTCTCGGTTGAGGAATGCAGGCGCGGACATATCAATTCGACGTTTTTCATCACAAATTCTCTCGGCGAAAAGTATGTTCTTCAGAGAATCAACACCGCCGTATTCAAAAATCCCGCCGGGCTTATGGACAATGTCTTCGGAGTTACCGAACATCTCCGCAGAAAACTGACTGAAGCCGGCGAAGACCCCGAACGCGGAACGCTGAGATTCGTTCCATGTAAGGACGGCTCCCGTTTTTACGACGCGGGCGACGCCGGAGCATGGAGAGTTTACAGGTTCGTCGACAAAGTGGTTTCCCTCGAATCGGCTGACACACCCGAGACGCTGGAAAAGGTCGGATACGCGTTCGGACGCTTCTCGATGATGCTCGCCGATTACGACGCGTCGACGCTCTGCGAAACGATACCGCATTTTCACGATACCGAATCGCGGTACAACGATTTCTCGGAATCTGTAAAGGCAGATCCGAAGGGAAGAGCCGCCTTATGCGCAGACGAGATTTCGTTTGTAAGGGAACGCAAGAACCTCTGCTCATACATTGTCAGGGGAATCGACGACGGACTCTTTCCGCTCAGAGTAACGCATAACGACACGAAGCTGAACAATATTCTGCTTGACGAGAATACTCTCGAACCGGTCTGCGTCATCGATCTCGACACCGTAATGCCGGGCTCGCTTCTTTACGATTTCGGAGACGCGGTCAGGTACGCCGCGTCAACAGTAGCCGAAGACTGCGACAGGTACGAAGACGTAAAGCTCGACGTCGACAAATTCACGTCTCTTGCAAAAGGATTCGCGCGCGGATTCGAGGGAACCATGAGCGGCGCCGAACTCTCGGCGCTTCCTTACGGCGCGCTGATAATAACGCTCGAGACCGGTATTCGTTTCCTCAAGGATTATATAGACGGAGACGTCTACTTCAGAATCGATTATCCCGAACACAATCTCGTACGCGCGAGAAACCAGTTCGCGCTTGCCGCCGACATCGAAAAGAAGCTCCCGCTTCTTCTCGAATCGGTGGGAAAACTTCTCTGAAACGAGGATAACGCTATGAACGTACTTGTAACCGGCGGCGCCGGATTCATCGGTTCGCATACCTGCGTGGAACTTCTTGAAGCCGGGTTTTCAATCGTCGTCGTCGACAATCTCTCCAACAGCAGCCCCGAGGCGCTCGAAAGAGTAAAGAAGATCACCGGACGCGACTTTCCGTTTTACCCGTATGATCTTCGGGACGAGGATAAACTGCGTCAGGTTTTCCGCGAAAACAAAATAGATTCGGTCATTCATTTCGCCGGACTGAAATCGGTAGGCGAATCGGTCGCAAAGCCGCTTTCATATTACGAAAACAATATCGGATCGACGATATCGCTCTGCAAGATAATGGCGGAATTCGGCGTGTCGAAACTCGTGTTTTCCTCTTCGGCGACGGTTTACGGACCGCCTCGCCATATTCCGATCAGGGAAGAGGATCCGACGGGTCCGACCACCAATCCCTACGGCGAGACCAAGCTGATGATCGAGCGGATTCTCGACGACACGAGAGCCGCAGGGACGCTGTCTTCGGTCATCATTCTGCGGTATTTCAATCCGATCGGCGCGCACGAGTCCGGACTTATAGGCGAGAACCCGCGCGGCATTCCGAACAACCTGCTACCTTACATTACTCAGGTTTCGGTCGGCAAACTGCCCTACCTTCAGATATTCGGCAACGATTACGACACGCCCGACGGGACATGCATCAGAGACTATATACACGTCGTCGATCTCGCAAGAGCGCATCTCGCGGCGCTGCGCAGACTTGAAAAATGCGACGGAACCGAGATATACAACGTCGGAACCGGTAAAGGCACGTCTGTGCTCGAAATCATACGCGCCTTTGAAGAAGCGTCGGGGATAAGGATACCCTGTCAGATTGCTCCGCGCAGACCGGGCGACGTTCCGGTAAACTATTCGGATCCGACGCTCGCAGAGCGCGTGCTCGGCTGGAAGGCCGAATACGATATTGACCGCATGTGCCGCGACGCCTACCGCTGGCAAAAGAACAACCCCGACGGATACCCTGACGCCGCTGTGTAAAAGGCCCGGTCAATTATGATAAAGCAGGAAATCTGGGGCAGGCTTTCGCACGACGCAAAAACCAAAGGTCTTGAAGCGCGACTGTATACGCTGTCGTCCCCTCACAGCCGCCTGAAGCTGACGCTGAGCGACTTCGGTGCGAGAGTAATATCGATAAGCGCAACAGGCCCTGACGGCGTCCTCCGGCCTCTCACGGCCTCTTTCTGCCGCCTTGAAGATTATGAAAGGCAGCCTGGATATCTCGGAGCTGTCGTAGGCAGATTCGGAAACAGAATCGCGTCGGGCCGATTTATGCTCGGTGGAATAGAATATACTCTTTACCGCAACAACGGCGCAAATCATCTCCACGGCGGCCGGCTCGGTTTCGACCGCAAGATATATAAGTCAGAACTGCGCGACGACTCTCTTCCGTCGATTACTTTTTCCGCATTCTCTCCCGACGGCGAGGAAGGGTATCCCGGGAACCTCGAATACTCGGTCACCTATTCGCTGTACGGAGAATGCGGAGTCAGAATTGATTACAGCGCCCGCTCGGACGCCGACACGCCGATCAATCTTACTAATCACACGTATTTCAATCTCAACGGGCGCGGAAGCGTCGAAAACCACGTAATTACGACCGAGGCGGATTCGTTTCTGCCTGTCGGCGAAGGACTAATTCCGACAGGAGAGATTCGTAACGTTTCAGATACGTCTTTCGATTTCAGAAAGGGAAGAAGAATCACAGACGCAGTTCATTCGAACGACGCTCAGGTCAGAATTGCAAACGGTATCGATCACTGCTTCGTTTTCCCAGAGCCGGGTGAATTCCGCGAAAGACTCAGCGTTTTCAGCCCCGAATCGCGAATAACTCTGCGAATGCTTACAGACAGACCCGGAGTTCAGATTTACTCGGGCAATTTCATGAGCGAGATAGACGTCCCTCTCGCGTCGGGCGAGATTCCGGCGGCAAGGTCTGCGTTCTGTCTCGAATCCGAGGGCTTCCCGGACGCTCCGAACCATCCCGAATTCCCAGACTGCATCCTTAGAGCGGGGGAGAGATTTGAATCTTCAACAGCATATATTTTCGATATTCCATAAGAAGAAGGATAAACACATGACACTCAGACTTGACGACAAATTCGTTTCACCTTTTACGGCTGAATCAAAGATTAAAGAGCTCGCCTCAGAGGCGGCAGCTGCGGCCGAGACGGTCGCAAAGGGAACCGGCAAAGGTTCGTCCATGCTCGGCTGGTATACGCTTCCCGAAGACTACGACAGGGAGGAATACGCAAGGATTCTCAAGGCCGCCGAAAAGATCAGAAAAACGTGCGACGTATTTATCGTAATCGGCATCGGCGGATCCTATCTCGGATCGAGAGCCGTTATCGAGTTCCAAAAATCCCCGAGATACAATTCGCTTAAGAAGGACACGCCCGACGTCTGGTTCTCGGGCTGCAACATTTCGTCATCCGACCTCAAAGAACTCGCCTCTCTCTGCGAGGGACGCGACGTCTGCATCAACGTCATCTCAAAGTCCGGCACGACGACCGAACCCGCGGTCGCCTTCCGCTTCTGGAGACAGCTGCTCGAAAAGAAATACGGCGTCGACGGCGCGCGCGAAAGAATATACGTTACGACCGACAAGTGCCGCGGCACGCTCAAGGCCTTTTCCGACGAATCGGGATACGAGACCTTTGTCGTACCCGACGCCGTCGGCGGAAGATACTCGGTTCTGACCGCCGTCGGCCTTCTTCCGATAGCGGTCGCCGGAATCGATACGGGCGCTCTGATAGAAGGCGCTCTCGAAGCGAGACGCGAACTCGCGCAGGGTCCGAAGGATATGACAAATCCGGCGATCGCCTACGCCGTTTACCGCAACGCGCTTCTGCGTAGCGGCCGTTCTATCGAAATACTTGTCGGATACGAGCCGTATGAACTGATGTTCGCCGAATGGTGGAAGCAGCTCTTCGGCGAGAGCGAAGGCAAGGACGGCAAGGGCCTTTTCCCTGCTTCGGTCATCTTCTCGACCGATCTGCATTCGCTCGGCCAGTACGTGCAGGACGGACAGAGAATCATGTTCGAGACGGTTCTCTCCGTCGAGAACGCGGGCGACGTCCTGAAGGTTCCCGACGATCCGCGCAATATCGACGGACTCAATTTCATCTCGGGAGAATCTCTCGACGAGGTTAACAAGACCGCAATGAACGGCACGCTCCTCGCTCACTTCGACGGCGGAGTCCCCTCCATCGTCCTGAGACTGCGCGACCGCAGCGAGATATCTCTCGGCTATATGATTTACTTCTTCGAATACGCCTGCGCGATATCCGGCTACATGCTCGGGGTCAACCCGTTCGACCAGCCGGGCGTCGAGTCCTATAAAAAGAACATGTTTGCGCTGCTCGGAAAGCCGGGCTACGCCGAAATGACAGAAGCGCTCCGCGCACGTCTGCGCTGAGCGCCCGAAACGGAGGAACACGTAATGATCAAACTCATCGTAGGAGTCAAGGGCTCCGGAAAGACCAAAATGCTCATCAATCTCGTCAACACAGCGGTTGAGGAGAGCAAAGGCAACGTCGTCTGCATCGAAAAGGGCATCAAGCTCCGCTACGACGTCAACTACAGATGCCGCCTTATTAACGTTGACGAATATTACGTATTCGGCTCGAAGCAGCTCTTTGGATTCGTCGCCGGCATTCTCGCGTCGGACAGCGACGTTTCGGATCTCTATATCGATTCTGCTCTCAGAATCTGCGACAACGACGTCGACAATTTCGAGCGTCTCGTCAACGATCTCGACGAGCTTTGCGACAGATACAAAGTCAATCTCGTTATGACGTCTTCGCTGCCGGTTGAGGAACTCACCGACGGACTTCGCAAGTTTGTCTGACGAGAATTTACGATGAAACTGCCGGATTTCGGTGCCGGAAAGAAGCTTTCGCTCGCTACGGTTTCCGACTGTTTTATAGTTCCCGAATACTACAGGCGCGCGCTTGAGGGCAATCCGGATTTCTCGCATCACGGAAATCTGAACTTCGGTCCCACCGACAAAGCCGAAATGCGCAATACCGCTTATAAGATAGAGCGCGGAGGGCCTATGGCCGTTCCCGCGCCCGCGGAACTTCCCGAGCTTTGCACAAAGGCGGACGCGCTCATGGTGCATCTCTGCCCGGTGACCGCCGATCTGATCGCCGCTTGTCCTGATCTGAAACTGATTATGGTCAACCGAGGAGGCACGGAGAACGTCGACGTAGAAGCGGCGACCGCACGCGGAATACCCGTGCTGTCCAATCCTGCTCACAACGCCAACGGCGTCGTCGAACTTACAGTCGGACTCATCCTATCGCAGTCGAGAAATATCGCTCTCGCAGACAGATATATGCGTAAGGGCGTCTGGTGCGAAACCTACCCGAACAACGGTCACGAATACGAACTTCGCGGACTGAATCTCGGTATAATCGGCTTCGGTTCAATCGGCCGCAGGGTTGCGTCGGTAATGAGCGCCTTCGGGATGAATCTGTACTTCTCAGATCCTTACGTCGGAGAAGACGATCCCGACGCCGTGAGACTCGGCTGCAAAAAGATCGCTCTCGACGTACTATGCTCTACATGCGACGTCGTTACGCTGCACGCAAGAGCCGACGAGCTTATCGTCGGCCGTCGCGAGTTTTCCATGATGAAAAAGACCGCTTATTTCATCAATACCGCGCGGCCGCACCTGATAGACAACGACGCGCTCTTCGAGTTCCTCTGCGGACGCAGAATCACCGGCGCCGCGCTTGACGTTCACCCCGAGGAGCCGCCCGGAGCGGCCTACCGCATGGCAAAGCTTGACAACGTCACCCTGACAAACCACAGAGGAGGCGCAACCGTCAACTGCTATTCGGATTCTCCTGCGGATATGCTCGCAGAAGCAGCGAAGCTTATACGCGGACAAAAGCCTCGCTTCTTCGTCAACCGGGATGCATTCAGGTTTTAATCGAGTCGTTTTCGCTTAGTAATATCAACGTAAATACCGCGCGCTCCGTATAACGGCACGCGCGGTATTTACGTTTACTTTTCAATCAAACACAGTCAGCAGTTCGAAGATGCTTCGAACGGGTAAAAGCTTCACTCCGTCCTTCGTATCGGGACGGTGTTTTTCTACGTTACGGTAAGGAAGGACAATCTTTGTAAAGCCAAGCCGCTCGCATTCTCTGATCCGCTGCTCGACGGACGATATCGCCCTGCATTCTCCGGCAAGGCCTATCTCGCCGAAGGCGGCGACGCTGTCGGGCACCGGGCGGTTCTTTGCGGAAGAGATGATTGCAAGAGCAATCGCAAGATCTGCCGCTGGTTCGTCTATTCTTAATCCACCAATGACGTTCAGATATAGGTCCTTGTCCCCGAACTTCATTCCGAGCCGTTTTTCGAGGACCGCGGTAATCATGCAAATCCGGCTGTAATCTACTCCGTTTACGGTTCTGCGCGGAGAAGGGAAGGATGAATCGGCTGTCAGCGCCTGAATCTCGGCGATTATCGGCCGCGTCCCTTCAAGCGTGCAGACCGCGCAGTTTCCTGAAACGTTTTTCGGCCTTCCTGCAAGCAGCGCTTCTGACGGGTTCGGGACCTCGCGTAAGCCCTTGTCGGTCATCTCGAAGACGCCGATCTCATCGGTTGAGCCGTATCTGTTCTTGTTTGCGCGGATAATCCTGTAGGCCTGCTGATGTTCGCCCTCGAAGCAGAGAACGGCGTCTACCATATGCTCGAGCAGCTTCGGACCGGCGATCGAGCCCTCCTTGTTGACGTGGCCGACAAGGATGACGGAGGTTCCGCAGTTTTTCGCCATTGCGATAAACGAAAGAGCGCTTTCCTTAACCTGCGCCACGCTGCCCGGAGACGAGGAAGAAAGAGGCGAGTAGGTCGTCTGAACCGAGTCGACTATAAGTACTTCGGGGTTCAGCTTCTCGCATTCCTTCTGTATGACCTCTGTGTTCGATTCGGTAAGGATCATAAGATCACGTCCGCTGACGCCGAGGCGGGAGGCGCGAAGGCGGATCTGCCCTGCGGATTCCNNGTAGAGAACCCGCCTCTTTTTTGAGAGAATTCCGCTTATCTGAAGCAGCAGAGTGGATTTGCCGATGCCCGGCTCGCCGGTCAGAAGAACGACTGAACCGCGCACAAGACCTCCGCCGAGAACTCTGTCGAGTTCGCCGAGGCCTGTGAGGGATCTTATGCACTCGTCGCTTTCAATATCGTCGATAGAGCGGCTGACAGCTCCTCCGCCTACGCTTTTGCGGCGGTTGGTTTCCTCTTTCTGAGGCGTTTCGGGTGACCGCACGTCCTCGACGAAGGAATTCCAGGCGCCGCACTGCGGGCATCTGCCCATCCATTTCGAGCTTTCGTACTCGCAGTTGGAGCAGATAAATACGGTTTTCAGCTTAGTTGCCATTACTGTAAATTCAGGACGTTCATTCGGCGGATCCGTCGGAATCCTTCTTCGGAATCAGCACAGGATCAGATTCGCCCCTGATGAACCCGCCCGTGATAACGACTCCCGCAATATCCTTTCTTCCTGGAAGCTCGAACATGAGTTTCATCATCGCGTTTTCAAATACCGATCTGAGGCCTCTCGCTCCGCTGCGAAGTTCAATCGCTTTTTCGGCTATAGCGAGCACTGCGGAATCGTCGAACGTGAGGTCGATACCGTCCATCTCGAAGAGCTTTTTGTACTGTCTGACGAGGGAATTTTTCGGTTCGGTGATAATCCGCTTCAGCGCGTCGACGTCGAGACTTTCGAGCGACACGATAACCGGTATTCTTCCGACAAGTTCGGGTATCAGTCCGTATTTGACGATGTCGTGAGGAGTCACGTCTGAAAAATCTACCTGACCGTCGGCGTTCTTCTTTACAATCTCGCTGTTGAATCCGATAAGCTGAGGCGCGCGGCGTTTTTCAATTATTCCGGACAGTCCGTCGAAGGCGCCTCCGCAGATAAAGAGAATATTCGTCGTGTCGATGCTGATGAAGTCCTGATTCGGATGCTTTCTGCCTCCGTTCGGAGGAACGTTCGCGACGGTTCCCTCAACAATTTTCAGAAGCGCCTGCTGAACGCCTTCGCCAGACACGTCCCTTGTTATCGAACGGTTTTCGCTCTTTCTCGAAATCTTGTCGATTTCGTCGATATAGATTATCCCTCTCTCGGCGAGCGGAATATCGAAATCGGCCGCCTGGATAAGCCGCAGAAGGATATTCTCGACGTCCTCGCCGACGTATCCGGCCTCGGTAAGAGTCGTTGCGTCGGCTATGGCGAAGGGAACCTTCAGCGTCTTTGCGAGCGTCTGAGCGAGATAGGTCTTGCCGACGCCGGTCGGTCCTATGAGAAGGACGTTGCTCTTCTGCAGTTCGACGTCGTCGGTATCCTTTCCCTTTTTGCCTTTTCCGCCTTTTTTCGCCTTTTCGGCAGGTGCGCTGCCGACTCTCTTGTAGTGGTTGTAAACGGCGACCGACAGAGCGATTTTTGCGCTGTCCTGGCCTATTACGTACTTATCGAGTTCGGCTTTGATCTCGGCCGGGCGGGGAAGAGTTGAAAGATCGGGGAGTTCTCCGCCGTTATACGAAGACGGAATCTGGCCTTCGAGCAGTTCGGAGCATGCCTCGACGCACTGATCGCAGATGTAAGCTCCGTTGCCCGACGGAATGAGGAAGTTGACTTCCTTGTCGCTCCGTCCGCAGAAAGAGCATCTGACCTGATAGCGGCTGCTGTCTTTTGATGGCATTATGCGAAGAATCCTTTCAGTGACGCTCTATGATCTTGTCTATGATCCCGTATTCGAGAGCTTCGGCGGCGGTCATGAAGTTGTCGCGGTCGGTATCCCTCTCGACGACCTCGAGCGGTTTCCCGGTTCTTTCGGCGAGTATGCCGTTGAGCATCGCCTTCGTCTTCTTGAGAAGTTCGGCGTGAATCAGCACGTCGCTGCACTGGCCCTGAGCTCCGCCGAGCGGCTGATGAATCATTATTTCGCTGTGCGGGAGAGCGATTCTCTTGCCTGGGGCGCCGGCGGCGAGCAGGAAGGCGCCCATGCTCGCGGCCATGCCTATGCAGATGGTCGAAACGTCGCACTTTACGAACTGCATCGTGTCGTAAATCGCCATGCCTGCGGTGACCGATCCGCCGGGGCTGTTGATATAGAAGGATATATCCTCCTCGGGATTCAGCGACTCGAGATAGAGCATCTGAGCGATGACAAGCGACGCCGTGACGTCGTTGACTTCGTCGGACAGGAATATGACTCTGTCGTTGAGAAGGCGGGAGAAAATATCGTAGGAGCGTTCGCCGCGTCCCGTCGTTTCGATTACGTACGGGACGAGAGCCGCTCTGACGTCTTCCTTTTTGTTCATTTTATCATTCCTCTGCGGGTGGAGTGGTTGTTTTCTTCTTTCTCGGTTTCTTCGGTTTTTCTTCGGCGGCGGGCGCTTCGGGCTCGGGATACTTGTCGAGATAGGTGACGACAGCAGATTCCTTGACGATATCCATCGCGCGGCGGATCTTCAGCGTCGCCTTCACGTCGTCGGCAGGGAGGTTCTCCTTGGCGTAATCGATCGAAACGTTGTAGGATTCCGCAACCGTCTTGTACTCGTTTTCAACTTCCTCGTCGGAGATCTCAATATTCTCGGTCTCGGCGATCTTCTCGAGGGCGAGGCGGGAGCGTACGGCCTTTTCGGCGTTCGGACGCAGACTTTCCTTGTATCCGTCGAGCGTCATCTGGAAGTAGTTGAGATAGGTCTTGAGGTCGATGCCGTTCATACGCATTCTCGACTCGGTGTCTCTGACCATTCCTTCGACTTCGTTGTCGATCATCGAAGCCGGGATATCTTCCTTGACGAGTCCGGCGAGAGCTTCGTCGAGTTTGTCGGAGAGTTCGCGGTCGGCGTTGTCGTCGTGGCGCTTTTCGATTTTCGCCTTGACGTCGGCACGGTATTCTTCGAAGGTATTGAACTCGGAAACTTCAACCGCGAAATCGTCGTTGAGTTCGGGAAGTTCCTCAAAGAGAATCTTTTTCAGAACGGTCTTGAAGACGGCGGGCTTGCCAGCCAGTTCCTTGGCGTGATACTCCTCGGGGAAGGTAACGTTCACGTCGAAGGAATCGCCTGTATTCTTGCCGATAATCTGATCTTCGAATCCGGGAATGAATGTTCCGCTGCCGAGTTTGAGGTGATGGTCCTCGCCCTTGCCGCCTTCGAATGCGACTCCGTCGCAGAATCCCTCATAGTCGATAACGGCGGTGTCGCCCGATTCGGCGGCTCTGTCGCTTATCTCGAGTTCGCGGGAGTTGCGTTTTCTCGCCGCTTCGATTTCGGCGTCGATCTCGGAATCCTCGACCGGCGTTCTGACGACTTCGACCGAAATTCCGCGGTATCCCTCGACGGTAACGTCGGGTTTTACGTAGAACTCAGCCTTGAAAACGATTTCGTCCTCTCCTTCGGATAGGATATCGAAAGAGGGGGAGGAGACGGCCGTCTTTCCGGCGGCTCCGACGATCTCGTCGTAGGATTCTCCGAGAAGCGCGTTCACGGCGTCCTCAAGGAATACTCCCTTGCCGTACATCTTCTCGATGAGCGAGCGCGGCGCTTTTCCGCGTCTGAAACCGGGAATGTTGAATTTCGCAACGTTCTTTTTGTAAGCCGCTGCCTTTTTCTCCTCAACCGAGGCGCCGTCGAATGAAAATTCGACCGTGGCAAGATTCTTGTCGTTAATCTCGCATTTTCTGACTGTCATTTCGTGTTGGTCCTTTCAGTGTTTATGACTTCATTTTTGTTATCTGATTCAATGCCGGATCCGCCGGCGGGGGAGGGAAGAATGAGTTTCGGCGTAAAGTTCAGCCGGTCTGCGGATATCATTTCAAACCTTATTCCCTCATGTTCGAAATCGCATCCGGGTCCGTAATACCCGTGCACGTGGCCGTAGAAGCATCTTTTGATCCCCGAGTCTCTTATCAGCTCTACAAGTTCCTTCGACTCCGAGCCCGCGTAAACGGGAGGGAAGTGAAGGAATAGACACACCTTCGACATATCGGTGCCCTGCGGCAGGGAAGAGATCGAGAGCTGCAGTCTTATCAGTTCTCTTTGAGAAATCTTGTTCCAGTCGGTGTCTTCGACCGTCCGCTGATTTTCGGGTTCAAGATACCATCCGCGTGAACCGACGATTGCGCATTCGGGCAAAACGTATGAATTGTTATAAAGCACGTGCAGAGTGGACAGCCCGAGCTCTTCAAACAGTTTGTGCATGGAGGAAACGGTCGTCCACCAGAAATCGTGATTGCCCTTGCCGAGATATTTCGTGCCGGGAAGAGAATCAATGAATTTCAGGTCGTAGGCGGCGTCGGACAGTCGCATCGCCCATGATATGTCGCCGGGAATTACGACCGAATCTTCGGGTCCGACGCAGGCGCGCCAGTTGCGTTCGAGCTTTTCTGTATAGCCTCGCCAGCGGTCCTCGAAAACCTCCATCGACTTTGCTTCACCGTAAGGCCCGGGAAGGTGCAGATCTGATATGGCAAACAGCGCCATCAGCGGTCACCGGCAAAGGAAAGACACTCGCCGCGCATCCCTTCTGGCTCGCATACGCCGGGGAATCTTACCGGCGCTGAGTCGAAGCCCCGGAGAGGAAGGGGAATATCCGTCTTCGTATAATCCGAAAGCATCTGCAGCGCCTCGGGGCCGTCGGGCGCCTCTGAGGCTGCGAGAGCCCTGAGAACCGAAGAGGGGAATTTATACGGGCTTGCGGTTGAAACGGCTGCCATAGGCCTTCCCGGGCGCTCTGCGGCGGCGTAGCGGGCGGCGCAGCTCATTGCGACTGCGGTGTGCGTATCGCAGAGGTATCCGTATTTTTTCCAGAGAGCGGAAATCGCTTCCGCCGTTTCGTCCTCTCCCGCGCAATATCCCGAAAAGCTCCGTGCGATTTCACCGAGAACGGCATCGGATACTTTGTATCTGCCTTCAGAAGAAAGCAGTTTCATATATTCTGCAGTTTCGGACGGGCCTGCGATTGTATAGATCAGTCTTTCGAGATTGCTCGATATAAGGATGTCCATAGAGGGGGACGACGTAGTGTAAAACGGTCTGTTGCGGTCGTAAACACCAGTCCTTATGAAGTCGGTCAGGATGTTGTTTCTGTTCGACGCGCAGACAAGACGTCCTACCGGCAGTTCCATGCGCTTTGCAATATATGCGGCGAAAATATCTCCGAAGTTGCCCGTCGGAACGCAGAAATCGATCTCGTCGCCTTGATTGATTCTTCCTTCCGACAGCATATCACAGTAAGCAGAAAAGTAGTAGACTATCTGCGGGACCAGGCGCCCCCAGTTTATCGAATTGGCGCTCGACGTCGCATAACCGGCGCGCGCGAGCTCTTTAGCAAATTCTTTATCGGCAAACAGCGCCTTGACGCCGTTCTGAGCGTCGTCAAAGTTGCCTCTGATGCCGCATACTCTCGTATTTTCGCCTTTCTGCGTTATCATCTGCAGCTTCTGGACCCTGCTGACGCCTTCCGACGGGTAAAATACGATTATCTTTATCCTGTCGGCGTCGCGGTATCCTTCAAGCGCCGCCTTGCCGGTGTCGCCCGACGTCGCGACGAGAATCATCAGATTTTCCTTCGCGCCTGTAATTCCGAGCGCCTTCGAGAGAAGTTTCGGCATAATCTGAAGCGCGATATCCTTGAAGGCGCAGGTCGGACCGTGCCAGAGTTCAAGAGACCATAGATCGTCGCCTAGTCTCTTCAGCGGCGCCGCGCCGCCCGGAAATCTCTCTTCGGAATAGGCGGCTCTCGCGCAAGCCTCGATATCGGCCTTCGGATAGTCGGTAAGGAAGAGAGACAGTATTTCTGTTGCTCGTCCGGCGTAGTCAAGCTGAGAGAGCTTGTTGATAAAGCTTTCGTCGACTTGCGGAATCGACTCGGGCATATAGAGACCGCCGTCGGGCGCTATGCCTCGCAGAATCGCCTCGGAGGAGGTGATTCCGTTCTTTCTTTCGCAGTCTCTCGTTGAATAGTATAGCATTTTCTTTTCCTGAAGCGATTTCTTGATTTTTCTTGATTTAACCCGAAAACGCGTTTTTTATATGGTTTATACGCGGCTCGTCGTCGCCGTCTGTGAAGAAGACTTCGATAACGTCCATTCTCGGCAGACGCCTTTTGCCGTAGGTCTTAAGGTAACTTCTCGCGGCAGCGGTCAGATTCTTTTTCTTTTCGGCAGTAACCCTCGAAGAGGGAGGGCCGAAACGCTTCGCCGGATCGGGGGCGGATGCGGTCGTCTTTACTTCGCAGAATAAAACGAACCTGTCGTCAGACGCGATAATGTCAATCTCGTACTTGCCGAAAACAGAATTGCGTTCTTCTATGACGTATCCTTGCGACGCAAGATATTCTGCAGCGGCGTCCTCGCCTTTTCTGCCGGTGCCGCCGAGTTGGTTTCTCGACAGTCTTCGCATCAGTCGGAATTACCGTCGCCCTTCTCGCGGTCGAGGAAGCGGATGAACTTCCGGCGGTGTTCGGGGCAGGGCCCGAGCTCTCTCAGCGCCTTCATATGCGCCGCAGTACCGTATCCCTTGTGCACGGCGATGCCGTATCCCGGGTATTTTTTGTCAAGCTCAAGACATATTCTGTCCCTTGTAACCTTTGCGATTATCGAAGCAGCGGCTACAGACGGGGATATCGCGTCGCCGGATATGAGGCAGGAACCGGGAATATCGAATCCGCGGAAGACGTTGCCGTCGACAAGCAGATAGTCGGGGCGAACCGAAAGCTGCGCCAGCGCGCGCCTCATCGCAAGCAGCGTCGCTTCGAGAATATTGTACTCGTCGATCTCTGCTGCTGACGCAAGCCCGATTCCGTAAGAGACCGCAGAGGCGGTAATTACGTCAAAGAGGATGTCTCTGCGCTTCGGAGTCAGCTTCTTCGAGTCGTCGAGCCCTTCCGGAATAAATCCCTGAGGAAGCACGCAGGCTGCGGCTACGACCGGACCGAGAAGGGGACCGCGTCCCGCCTCGTCGATTCCGCAAAGCGTATCGGCGCCGAGATCGAGAAGGAGATTCAGATCGTAATCCCTGTTGATCAATTCTTTAACCCCTCCGTCGGCTTTTCGAGCGTCACGCGCCCGATTTTGGCAGCTCTGAATTCGTCGAGAAGCACCGACGAACAACGCTCAGAGTCGATAATTCCGCCTCGCAGCAGCATGCCTCTGGCTGCCGCAATCATCTCGAATATCTCACTTGGAGTTTTGCCGTTCACAGCTTCCGGGTAGAGTTTGTATCTTGCGCAGAGCAGATCCGGACATGCGTCAGTCAGCCGAGAGATCAATATGAGAGCAAGAGATTCCGAATCAAGTATATCATCCCTTATAGCGCCTGTCAGAGCCAGATTCTCGGCGACGGTTCTGTCGTCGAACCGGGGCCAGAGCACGCCCGGCATATCGAGCAGGTCGATGCCGAGAGAGGTTCTTACCCACTGTCTGTCGCGGGTAACTCCGGGGCGGTTTTCAACCTTCGCACGGGCTCCGCCGGCGAGCTTGTTGATAAAGGTGGATTTTCCGACGTTCGGAATACCGAGGACCATTACGCGGATGTTTCTGTTATACGCTTTTTCACGCTGTCTTTCGAGTTTATCCGAAAGCAGGTCGCGCAGGGAAGAGACGAGCGTTTTAAGTCCTCTGCCGGTTCCCGAATCGACGGCGACGCATACGTCTTTGCTCTGAGAAAGGGAAGCAATCCACGCAGACGTGACCGCCTCTTGTGCAAGATCGCATTTGTTAAGAACTGTAATGCGTTTTTTGCCGGAGCAGATTTTCCTGATATCGGGATTGGCCGAAGAAAAGGGAATTCTCGCGTCGCGAAGTTCGATAACGGCGTCGACGGCTCCGAGCGATTCGGATATCATCCGTTTCGCTTTCGCCATGTGGCCGGGGAACCACTGTATGTTGTAAATGTTGTCGTCAGGCATAACTGAAAGTCAATCGACGGGGCCGAAAAGAGAGAAGGGGGTAATGCGCAAAATAACCCTTCCGAGAACACGGCGTGAATCGACAAGGCCGACTGCAGAATAGCGGCTGTCGGAAGAATTGTTCCGGTTGTCTCCCATTACGAATAAATAGCCCTCCGGAACGTATACGGGGTACTGAACGTCGTTCGGAAGCCGCGGATCGGGACCGCTATACTTGGTATAATCCTCGTCGAGAACGACGGGATTTTTCATATCTGCGTCGTAAATCGTGACCTTAAGGCGTCCGTCTTCTTTTTTGATATCGACGTATTCGTTGCCGGTGGAAATAACCCGTTTGACGAGCGGTTCGTTGAAATAGGGACCCGTCTCATGGAATACTATGATATCGCCGCGTTCGGGAGCGCCGAAAACGTTTGAAACAAGAAGCTTCTGCCCGTCCTCGAGAGTGTCTTCCATCGATCTGCCGCTGACCTGGCAGAGTCTGAAAACGCTTGTGATAAGCAGAAAAACGATAGAAACAACGATGAAGACCGATTCAAATATCTCAAAAAAATCCTGTGCGAAACTGCGTCCGGATTTATTATCAGCCGCCACAGCGGAAGAATTGCCGTTCATAAACCGCCTAATCCTCCAAATTAAATGGAATATCAATATATTATATCACATATTGCACGAATATACAAGAATTTCAATGAAATAGGTTCATTTTCTGAAACCGTGAAAAGTTACGAGAAAAGGGGCGGGCAATCGAGTTTGAG
>LXOW01154830.1_pt1 | contig 17423 bp, 11 predicted proteins | sample 1368591 | NCBI WGS metagenome assembly LXOW01 (sample SAMN04884650, study PRJNA319009) | bovine gut metagenome | isolation source: Cow rumen | host: Bos taurus | place: Italy: Legnaro (PD) | collected 2014-07-09 | reverse complement strand
GGGGAGACTCATTGCATATACAGCAATTCAGGGAAGAGACTAATTGTGAAAAATTTCCGTGGCACTTTATCAATCCTTTTGATGCTGTGGATGTGGTATATGGCAAGTTTCCAACCTTTATCCTTACCCATGATGGTCAGGTGCTACAAGGCATTGACTATCGTGGGTTGGACGAGTCAATGTTAGAGGAACACCTCAGATAGTTTGCATTACCTGCACGACATATTGGAGTTAGAGTAGTCGGCACAGTTTTCGTTATAGCCAACTTCAAATTCCTGTACATTCGAAGAGCTTGTTGAGCCTGTTTCAACAGAACAGGTGCAATATTTGGTGCATGAGCAGCAGAAGAGCCCGATAATACCAATTAATAATAATGTTTTTTTCATAGTTGTAGTATTATATATTAATGTTACTACACCGGTATCCAGTTACAAATAGTGTTTACCGATCTCTGATAATTTGTAGGGTTCCGTGGTAGTTAACTGTTTTAAATTTTCCTTTGTAATAGAAGGTGAAGAAATAGGAACCGTCGTTGACATTGGAGCCGTCAAACACCTGATTACCCACAATGACATCATCTCCTCTTTCACCTGTCAGATCGATGAAGGTATCGTAGTTCACCGCATGGTAAACCTGTTTTCCCCATCGGTCGTATATGGTCAGTTCGTTGTTGCGGTATTTGTCTGGGTCAAACACATTCATGTAAGTGTTGAGATTGCCGATGGCGAACACATCATTGATGCCATCACCATTAGGTGTAATCACATTGGGGAAGACAAGGTCGGCCTCAAATGTAACGGTGTGGGTGATGCTGCTGTTACAACCATCAGAAGAGAATAAGGATAAAGTGACATCATAATCGCCCCAGCTGGTGTAGCTGTGTTCGAGGGCGAAACTTGATGAGTCAGTACTGCCATCTCCGAAGTCCCAGCTGATTCTCATTCCATTGTCGAAGGAAGTGGTGTCTCCTTGGACTTGGAAGAAGATTGTACCGTCAGTTTCAGACCAAAGGGCCACTTCTGGGATGGCGTCAAACTCGGCCTCAGGCTGATAACTGACCGAAATACAATTGTATTTGATTACCGAATCCAGGCAACCATAGGTGTTGCTAGCGGTCAGCATAACGGTATAGACGCCACTATTTTCGAAAGAGAAAACAGGATTCTTCTGGTCAGCGGTAAATGCGATTTGTCCTTGGTCATCGTAGCAAAACCAGTAATATTGAGTATCACCACTGTCGCTAGTGCTAAGATTGGTGAAGGTGACGGTAAGGGGTGCGCAACCGATGGTGTCGCTGATGGTGAAATCGGCTACAGGTCTGGGAGCCACCATGATTTCTACTGTGTCTGAACCCCTGCATACAAGTCCGTTTTCGGAAGTGTTGAAAATATTAATCGCATATTCTCCTGAGGAAGTCAGATAGATGTTGGGAGTATGTTCGCCTGTGCTCCAAATGAAGGTTGAAGAGGAATCAGGCCAATGGGACTCGAGAAGATATAAATCACCGAGACAGATGTGACGGTCCTCACCCAAATCTGGTTGTGGGCTTTGGGTGATATCGATATGCATAACGGTATCGTAGAGNNAACATTAATGGTATAGGGGATGATTCCGCTTTGTTGGGGAATAATATCGGTGCCGGAAGCTCCGGGACCCGTAACAAAAATGGTGTCCACATTGACGGTATATGACCAGTTTTGGGGTAGCAGGGAGGGATTCAAGGCCATTTCCCATTCGTGGAGATAGCCATTGTCGTTGGTCCATACATCCTCAATCTCAATATACCAGCTGCCGTTTAACGGACAACCTACCATACCCGAGAAATTTTGCAATGGATGATAGACCTGAGTCATATTGGCTACATCGGTAGAGTCTATCTTATAAGAGGTGGTGCCATCGTCCCAATAAGGATTATAGGAAGAATGTACATTCCCTGGCTCATAGCAATAACTGTTAGCTGTATTGGCATATTGGTAGCCTAATGTGGTGTTATTTGACCAGACGTAATTCCAAGCGATTCCCATGGGATTTTGTGCGGCATTGCAACTGACCACTTCCTGTAAACGATTGGCCATTCCCAGATTGGTTCTGAAATAGTGGGTTACGCCCCCCCAGCCATCGTACTGGTAATCGGGAACAATTTTACATCGACTGCCGTTGGGACAAACCAGAGAAATGCGGATATCCTCTATAGCGGAGTGCTCTATTTTCAGTCGCACATATAATATATCGTTGGCACTGGTGATGGTGGCATTAGGAGAGAATGCTGTAAAGTTGACGTATGAACGGTAAAAATAGCCGTAAGGTGGGCAACTGATTCCGTCGGGCAGGAATACAGTGTCAACAACCGCCAGAGAGGTGATCTGTTCGCTACCAACAGGCGTTAGCTGTAGGGAGGACAGGTTGTCATAACCAGCTGATAAATGCAGTTCGTCACCAGTACATGCAGGCGCATGGGGAATGATGTCCCGGATGGGATTCTTGGAGGTTCGGACACGGAAGGTTATGGGCATTAAAGAAGGGCATTGGTTGACATCTTTGGCACTGATGGCCACATCGTAGCCACGTCCGGGAGTGAAATAGTAATCCTGTACAGTGACTCCGGTTAGTTCAAATTCCTCCAAGTCAAAATCCCAGTTGAAAAGGGTGGTGGAATTGTCCTGATGATAGCTGATGTCATTGTCTGGATAGGTGCAATTTACCACAAGATGTACAGTATCGTAGGGACATACATCAAGGTAATAATAATCGTCATCTGGATCAACATGGGGAATATGTGTGGATTGTATTGAGTCTAAAGCAAGGATAATCCTTTGGCAGGGAGCGATGCAGCTTGTTTTCAACTCAAATCCAGCTCCTACTTCTGTGTTGTCAGTTTTGAATCTCACAGTAAGTGCTCCTGTAGTATTCTGTATGGTAGCCGCATAACGGTAGAAAACGGTTGGATTATAATTGCTGTTATTGATTTTATGCAGGATTGTGCTATTGGTGTCTGTTCCATCGTAAATATATAATGTATCACTTTCATCAATATCCAATGACTGTATTTCTACCATTACACAACCGTTATTGGGGTCGTTTGAAGTAATGGTTAAGCATTGATCTATGGCTGAAGTGTAATCACCTGTATTACCTCCATCATCATATATCAATAGGTTGCAGTTGGATACAGCACTACTTGTTCCTAGGTTAATGCCTTGAGAAAAAACCGCCAGCCAGCCAGAAATTAATATCGCAAGACAAAATAAAATTTTTTTCATAAGGCATGTACTATAGTTGTTTTGCTAAAACGCAAACAAAGTTGAGAAGTAGTCCCTACATCTCAACTTTGTTTCTTTGGAAAGTTTCTTATGTTTATCTGTTTCTGATGATTTGCAGGGTACCGTGGTAGTTTACGGTCTTGAATTTTCCCTTATAGTAGAAAGTATAGAAATATGAGCCATCGCTGACCTTGGAGCCGTCAAACACCTGTTCGCCTTTAATGATACCGTCGCCTCTTTCTCCAGTCATGTCGATAAAGGTATCATAGTTCACTGCGTGATAAACTTGTTTGCCCCAGCGGTCGTAGATGGTGAGTTCATTGTTTCTGTATTTGTCGGGGTCGAATTCGTTCATGGAGGTGTTGAGGTTACCGATGGCGAACACATCGTTGACACCGTCATCATTGGGAGTGATTACATTGGGAAATACCAAATCGGCCTCAAGAGTTACGGTATGCGTGATGCTGCTGTTACATCCTTCCGGGGTAAACATGGAAAGGGTCACATCATAATCGCCCCAGCTGGAATAACTGTGTTCGAGAGCAAAACTTGAGGAGTCAGTACTGCCGTCACCAAAGTCCCAATTGAAGCTCATGCTATTGCCGAAGGAGGTGGTGTCGCCTTGAACTTGGAAGAAAATGGTACCGTCAGTTTCCGACCAAAGAGCCACTTCTGGAAGAGCGTCAAATTCGGCTGCGGGTTGATAGTTGACCTTCAGATAGTTGTATTTGGTGATGGAATCTGTACAACCCATATTGGTGGTGGCCAGCATAAAGATGGAGTATGTACCATCTTGGTCGATTGTGAAGTCGGGTTCGGCTTTGTCGGAAGAGAAAATGGTGTTGCCATATTCGTCGTAGCAGATCCACTGATAGGCCATAGTGGTAGTATCGGTAGCTATAGTGGCATTGGTCAGATGGATTGATAGGGGTGCGCAGCCACTAGTGTCAGAAGCGAGGAAGTCGGGGATTGGTTTAGGCATGATACTTACGTTGACTGTGTCGGAGCCACTGCATTCAAGCCCATCTTCGTGGGTGACTGTGATATACACGGAGTATTCTCCAGCTGAACTCAGATAGATGTCAGGAGTATGTTCACCTGTATTCCAAATGAGCGAGGAATACTGATGGTCGTAATTGGAATGCAGTTGGTAGAGATCACCGTGGCAAATGGTGATATCATCACCCAAATTGGGTTGGGGTCTTTCAATAACATCCAGTACCAGAGTGGTGTCGTATTCACATCCCAAATCATCTATTACATGTACGATATATGGGATTTCTCCTGAACTTTCAGGGATAACGGTGGAACCGTCAGCACCAGGACCAGTTACGAAAACAGTGTCAACGAAAACGGTGTATGACCAGTCTTGGGGAACCAAAGATGGATCCAAAGCCATCTCCCATTCAGTGATATAGCCATTGTCACCATACCATGCGTCAATAACGGTTATACTCCAGGTACCGTTCATAGGACATCCGATAAGAGATGCAAAGGATTCATCAGGATGGTAGATGTTGGTCATGTTGGTCATGTTGGATGAGTCAACGCTTCCGCTCTTGTGATGACCTTGGTTAACTGTTTCATAAACATATCCTTGTCCATTAGCATATTGATAGCCATTGGTAGTATTGTTTGACCAGCAGTAATTCCAAGGAGTTCCCATTGGATTAGTGGCAGGGTTACAATCGTCGCCGTTATCGGTATGGAGGGCATCTCCGAAATCAGTACCGGAACCTACACCAGAGGTCACATTCCATCCCCATCCATTAGCGGGGACAAGACTGGAGCATTGTGTTGTTGTACTATTACCATATTTCTTCAATATCTTAGCACTTTTTCGAATGCCTGTTACAGGATCAGGGGGACAGGTCAGGGCTACATAAATATCTCCGATGAAAGTGTGTTCCAATTTAGCACGGACATACCAAATGTCGTCTGCGCTTTGAATGGTGGCTGAAGGTGCAAAAGCCGTGAAGGTTACAGGTGATTCAAATGCGCAGATGTTATTGCACATTACACCATCGGGGATAAACACGGTGTCCAATACAGCCAGAGTGGTAAGCTGTTCGCTATATATGGAGTCATATTGCAGCACAGAAAGATTGGAATAACTTGCTGTAATCGTAATCTCATCTCCGGAACACATGGGTGGGAGTTTGGCCACGTGTTTGATGGGATTGTCAGAAGTCCTGATTCTGAAGACGGTAGGGTTCAGGTTCTCACAACCGGCACTATCCACATTAGAGAGAGCTATGTCATAGCCTCTACCGTGTTCGAAGTAATAGTCTATGGTATTTAAGCCTACACCTTCGAGATATTCCACGCCCAAGTCCCATTGGAAAAGGGTATTGGCATCATCCTGATGGTAGTTATAGTCGTTGTCTGGGAACAGTCCGTGTAAGACCATGTGAAGGGTGTCGTGACCGCAAAGGTCCACATAATAGAAACCGTCATCATCGAGATGCGGATAGTGGGATGACAGTACAGAGTCGATTTCTATACCTACACGTTGGCAAGCTTGCACACAACTGGATTCAATATGATAACCAGCACCATTATCTGTGCTGTCGCTGACGAATTTTAAGGTAAGGGCTCCAGTTGGATTTTGAATGGTGGCCGTAAAGAGAATTTCATTACCGAGACCTACCAACACGGAGCTGTTGATCGCTGCGAGAAGTAAGGAGTCGGCATCAGAGTCACCATCATAGATATATAGTGTGTCGGTGAGGTGAACATCCATATCGTTGACATAAACTTTTATTTGAACATTCGACATGGTAGGGTTGTTCGAATGGATGGTAAGCAAATCATTACGATAAGGACCATAGTCGCCATTTTCTCCACCATGGTCATAGATAACGAAATTACATCCTGTAACATCTGTTTGACTACCTCCCATGGTAATAACCGTTTGGGCAGAAATCGTGCCAATAACTCCACTAAGCAGCATGGCAAAAAGGATAAATATNNCTTTTTGATGATGAATTCTTTTTAATTGACTATAAACCAAATCCGTTATCTAACAGAATAGCTCTTTTCTGATCGTCAAACCATTGTTTGGAGTTGACCATGATATAAGCCCCTGTATTTCCCATCGGATAAAAAACTGGCAATAGTTTGTCCTGTTCTAACTCAAAGTCATACCTGTTGATGGCGCCACTTTGGATGATGGACTGATAATCGCAGGTTTTACCTGCTTTAACGTGATTTTTCAGGTCGTCTTTCATGATGTATGATCCTTCAGGTCCTGAAAGTTTTAAAGCTACAACACAGTAATAGTTCAAATTGATGTGCTCAATCATCAATTGCTTCGGATTATTAGCTTTCAGGTCATTGAATTTGCTTGCTCCCAGAATTTCGGAGAGACGGGGATCGACTTTGATTTCCTTTTTTTGTTGTTGGGCATACGCTCCAAACAGAAGAAACAGAGCCAAAGTGATTAATGTAATTTTTTTCATATTATCCTCATTTTTATATTGTTATCCTTCTATTTGTGGTTATAGATAATGTCTTGTTACTGATGTTGACGCATAATATGCCTAAAACGTTACACTATAAACCAAAATAATGCTGCAAATATACAAAAAAAGTTGAGATATAGCACACTACACCTCAACTTTTTTTCTTTCGGGAGAATTATTACCCTTATACCACTATCTGTTTCTGATGATTTGCAGGGTACCGTGATAGTTAACGGTTTTGAATTTCCCCTTGTAGTAGAAGGTGTAGAAGTATGAGCCATCGTTGAGTTTGGAGCCGTCAAACACCTGTTCGCCTTTAATGATACCATCACCTCTTTCTCCTGTCAAGTCGATGAAGGTGTCATAGTTCACTGCGTGATAAACCTGTTTACCCCAACGGTCGTAGATGGTGAGTTCATTGTTTCTGTATTTGTCGGGGTCTAATTCGTTCATGGAAGTGTTGAGGTTGCCGATGGCGAACACATCGTTGACACCGTCGTCGTTGGGCGTAATCACATTGGGGAATACCAGGTCAGCCTCAAGAGTTACGGTGTGAGTGATGCTGCTGTTACATCCTTCCGGGGTGAACATGGAGAGGGTCACATCATAATCGCCCCAGCTGGAGTAACTGTGTTCGGGTGCGAAAGTTGACGAATCGGTACTTCCGTCACCAAAATCCCATACAAATCCCATGTTGTTACTGAAGGAAGTGGTGTCGCCTTGAACTTGGAAGAAAATGGTACCATCGGTTTCAGACCAAAGAGCCACTTCTGGAAGAGCATCAAATTCGGCTGCGGGTTGATAATTGACCTTCAGATAGTTGTATTTGGTAATGGAATCTGTACAACCCATATTTGTGGTGGCCTGCATAAAGATGGAGTATGTGCCATCTTGGTCAATTGTGAAGTCGGGCTCGGCTTTGTCGGAAGAGAAGATGGTATTGCCATATTCGTCGTAGCAAATCCATTGATAGGTCATGGTGGTGGTATCAGTGGCTATAGTGGCATTGGTCAGATGGATTGATAGAGGTGCGCAGCCACTGGTGTCAGAAGCGAGGAAATCCGGGATTGGTTTGGGCGTGATACTGACGTTGACAGTGTCGGAACCGCTGCATTCAAGGCCATCCTCATGAGTAACAGTGATGCGGACGGAGTATTCTCCAGCGGAGCTCAGAAAGATGTCGGGAGTATGTTCACCAGTATTCCAAATGAGCGAAGAATACTCATGGTCGTAATTGGAATGCAGTTGGTAGAGATCACCATGGCAGATGGTGATATCATCACCCAGGTCGGGCTGTGGTTTCTCAATAACTTCCAGCACTAGAGTAGTGTCGTATTCACAGCCAAGATCATCAATAACATGTATAACATATTCAAGGTCGCCGCCTTCCATTGGGATAACCGTGGAAGCATCGGCACCAGGACCAGTTACATAGGTGGTGTCTACGAAAACAGTATATGACCAATCTTGGGGAACCAAAGAGGGATCGAGAGCCATTTCCCACTCGGTAATCCAACCATTGTCAACGCCCCATCCATCAATGACAGTGATAGACCATTGTCCATTCATGGGACATCCAATAAGAGATGCAAATGATTCGTCAGGATGATATACATTAGTCATTAGAGCGGTGTTGGTGGAGTCAACTCTACCTCCAGTGACATTAACGGTTTCATAAACATATCCTTGACCATTGGCGTATTGGTAACCATTGGCTGTGTTGTTTGACCAGCAGTAATTCCAGGGTGTTCCCATAGGATTAGTGGCCTCATCGCATTTATTGTTGCTATTGTTGGTCGGTCCTACTACTCCGAAGTCAGCGCCAGAGGACACCCCAGAGCTTATTTGCCATCCCCAGGGAAGAGGGATATATGCGGCACAATCAGCGGAGCCGCTTGAACCATATTTATTCATAATTTTGGCTCTTTGCCCATTCGGGCAGGTTAGAGCAATATATATGTCTCCAATGTATGAGTGCTCCATTTTCACGCGTACATAAAGAATATCATCAGCGCTTTGTATGGTGGCATTGGGAGCAAAGGCTGTGAATGTGACAGGGGAGTTGTATTCGCATCCGTTACCGCAATTTACACCATCTGGAATGAAGATGGTATCATTGACAGCAAGTGTGGTTAACTGTTCGCTGTGAACAGAGTCTATTTGCAATATTGAAAGATTGGAATAGCCTGCTGTAACGGTAATTTCATCACCAGAACACATTGGTGGAAGTTTCTGCACATGTTTGATGGGATTCATGGACGTTCTGATTCTGAAAATGGTAGGCATAGTGTTTTCGCATCCTGCGCCATCTTCATTGCTGATGGCGATGTCATAACCTCGTCCTGATATGAAGTGATAATCCAATGTAGTCATCCCGACACCTTCAAAGTAATCAATTCCCAAATCCCATTTGAATAAGACAGTGGAGTCGCTTTGGTGGTAATTGTAATCATTGTCAGGATAAACGCCTCTGACCACCAAATGAAGTGAATCGTCTCCGCAAAGATCCACGTAATAATAGCCGTCTGTATCTAGGTGTGGATAATGGGAGGATGATATGGGGTCAATTTCCAAGCCGACACGTTGGCAGGCCCGTACACAGCTTGTTTCAATACGGTAACCGCTGCCGTTATGAATGCTGTCACTTACGAATTTTAGGGTAAGGGCTCCAGTCGGATTTTGAATGGTGGCTGTATATATGAGATCGTTGGCAGAGACGTTGAATAAAATGCTGTCATTGATGGTCGCTAACAAAAGGGAGTCAGCGCACGTATCCCCATTGTATATGTATAAGGTATCCGTGTAATGAACATTAAACAACTGCAGGTTTATTTTGACTTGCACACAAGGGTAGGATGTGTTATCCGAATGAATGGTTAAAATATCGTTGCGGTAAGGACCATAGTCTCCGTTTTGGCCACCATGGTCGTAGATGACGAAATCACACCCTGAAATATCTGTTGTGCTGCCTCCCATTGTAACTAAGGTTTGGGCTGTAGATGTGCCAATGACTCCGATGAGTAATAAGGCTATAAAGACCAAATTTCTTTTCATTGTTTTATTTTTTTGATGATGATTACGTGAAAAAGACTTATAAATTGAAACCGTTTTCTAATAGGATGGCACGCTTTTGGTCGTCGAACCATTGTTTGGAGTTAACGATGATATATGCTCCAGTATTTCCCATTGGATAGATGATTGGCAGCAAATTGTCTTGTTCCAAATCATAGTCGTATATGTTGATGGCTCCATTTTCGATGATGGTTTGATAATTGCAGTTTTTTCCTGTTTTTATGTGGTTTTTCAGATCATCTTTCATAATGTAGGTGCCTTCAGGACCATATAATTTAAAGGCCACAGCACAATAATAGTTCAAATTGATATGTTCAATCAACAATTGTTTCGGATTGTTGGCTTTTAGGTCATTGAATTTACTTTCTCCAAGAATCTCAGAGAGTCGAGGATCCACTGTGATTTCTTTTTTAGACTGTTGGGCGTATGCTCCAAATAGCAGAAACATAGCCAATGTGATGAATGTGATTTTTTTCATATTGTTCATATTTTTGATTTTTACTTGTGCTCAATGCATTGTCTCTTTTCGACCACAAGACGCATGAAGGTGTAAAAACGTTACACCTCGCATGGATTTTTTGGGATTGGGGGGGATAAAAAAACGTGTCAAATTTTCATTTGACACGTTAAAAAAGTGGTGCTGACGGGAATTGAACCAGTGACACACGGATTTTCAGTCCGTTGCTCTACCAACTGNNTGCAAAAATACAAAAAAAATCAATCCGAACAAATTTATTTCAATAAAAATTTGATATTTTTATCAGATGTCTTATTATCAATAATTTATAATATAATTTTTCTGCCCAAATGCGTGTAAATTCTTTTGATTTTCTGGTTTTTGAATTTTAGTTTCAGGAGGAAATGGGATTAATCATTCAATTTGTTGCCATAAGCGAGGTCTCCTGCGTCACCTAGACCAGGCACGATAAAGGCGTTGGCGGTCAACTCATCATCAACTGCTCCCACCCAGATTGTGCAATTGTGTGGCGATAGATTCTTTTGAAGGTAATCGATACCCTGAGCGGAGGCGATGGCACATACAATGTGGGTGTGTTTGGGTTTCCCATTGTTGAGCAATTCCTCATAGGCCAGTATCATTGATTTGCCTGTTGCCAGCATAGGATCGGCAATGATTAGTGTTCGTTCATCTATATTGGGTGCTGACATATAGTCCACTTGTATTTCGAAAGAACCGTCACGATAGTATTTCCTAAAAGCGGAAATGAAAGCATTTTCGGAATCGTCGAAATAGTTTAGCAATCCTTGATGCATTGGTAGCCCGGCACGCAATATTGTAGCCAGGACGGGTTTCTCCTTGAGCAGTTTCATATTGGCGATACCAAGGGGTGTGGTCACTTCACGGGCTTCGTATTCCATGGTTTTGCTAATTTCGTAGGCGAATATTTCACCGATACGTTCCAAATTTCTGCGGAAGCGCATGCTGTCTCCTTGTGCATTCTCACTTCTCAGTTCAGCAATGAAATTGTTGAAAATGGAATTAGTTTGTCCTAAATTTTTGATTGGTTTCATGATAGGAATATTTAGTTTTTTATGGCCTTATATAGTCGTATTAATCCACCTAGATAATAATTGCGAGTAAAATGTAGCATGGGAAACTGATATGCTTGGCCACCGAAACTTTTGTACAGTCGTGCCACGTTTTCGTTCATTGAACCATTGAAGTCAAGCATTTTATTTTGTCCCGCATGACGTTTGATATATTCGTCCAACAGGAAAAACATGGTTTTTTTTTCTGCTTGTGTGTTGTCTCTTCCGGAAAACCAAAACCAAATACGGTCTTTGTCTTTCAAGAACAAGGCTCCGGCAATGAGTTTGTTGTCGGCAACCACACCAATATTGTCGATACATCCTTTATTACAGGCATGATGAATCAGACGCATCAGTTGATAATAGTCTCGTTTCTTATAATGCACAGCTTTTTGTTTGCCTCTGTTTTCGCGAAATAACTGAATGATTTTCTTGAAGGAAGCATCTTCTATATATGTAAGATTGTTTTCCCGGGCTGATTTGATATTTCTTTGGGTGTTTTTTGAGTAATGGTGGAAAATGTTGTCGTAAGGGTAGTTCAAGTCCAGTTGATGAGATACCAAATGAATTGATTTTTGTTCGATAAGCTCTGAAGGGTTGCTTTCGTTCAATACAAGGTCAATTTGCCTGTATTTTTTGGGGATAGCATCAGTAAAGTCTCTGACTTTCTTGGCTGAAATATGCTCTCTAGAAAAAATTCCAAGACGATTATAGAAGAAAGGTGTGAAGATGTATTTGATAGAGAATTTTGTTCTGACAGGTAGCGGCATAATGCTTTGATAGTCGTCTTCCACAAGCGCACACCAGTTGGGAGAACAAACAGAAAGAAAATCGAAATCGACAAAGATAGTGGTATTAAATGCCTCTGTGGCAGTTTTATTCCATCTGTCTCTGTCGATTTCAGAATGCTCGAGAAAGCGTATCATCAGCTTAGTTCATCAGAATTTCAAGAATTTTGATGGCGCAATCGCTAATGACAGAGCCGGGTCCGAAAATGGCGGCTGCACCGGCTTTGTATAAGAAGTCATAATCCTGTGGAGGAATAACACCACCAACGATGACAACGATATCCTCGCGGCCCAGTTTTTTCAGTTCCTCGATAACTTGGGGCACCAATGTTTTATGGCCGGCGGCCAATGAAGACACGCCCAGTACGTGAACATCGTTCTCAACAGCTTGTTTGGCGGCCTCTTCCGGGGTCTGGAAGAGAGGTCCCATATCCACATCGAAACCTATGTCGGCATAACCTGTGGACACCACTTTGGCACCACGGTCGTGACCATCCTGTCCCATTTTGGCAATCATGATACGAGGACGACGGCCTTCTTTTTTGGCAAATTCGTCAGCCATTTCGCAGGCTTTCTTGAAGCTTGCGTTTTCTTTTTGTTCTGAACTGTACACGCCTGTGATCAAATTGATTTTTGCTTTATATCTTCCGAATACTTTTTCCATAGCGTAAGAAATCTCGCCCAGTGAAGCGCGCTTTCTGGCTGCATCAACTGAAAGTTCCAGCAGGTTGCCCTTGCCGGTTTCAGCGCAACGGGTAATGGCTTCTAAACAAGCTTGAACCTCTTCGTTATTACGTTCAGCTCTCAGTTTAGTCAAACGCTTGATTTGAGCTTCACGTACTGCAGTATTGTCAACTTCCAGAGTTTCAATGGGGTCTTCCTTGTCCAAACGGTATTTGTTGACACCTACAATGGATTCGATGCCAGAGTCGATTTTGGCTTGTTTTCTAGCAGCTGCCTCTTCAATTCTCATTTTGGGGATACCCGTCTCGATGGCTTTGGCCATGCCACCTAAGGTTTCCACTTCTTGGATATGGCCCCAGGCACGATGAGCTAACGCATGAGTGAGGCTTTCTACATAATAAGAGCCAGCCCATGGATCAACTACGCGACATACATTGGTTTCCTCTTGAATATAAATTTGTGTGTTACGGGCGATACGGGCGCTGAAGTCGGTGGGCAAGGCGATAGCCTCATCCAATGCGTTGGTGTGCAACGACTGGGTATGACCTAATGCGGCTCCCATAGCCTCGATACAGGTACGGGCCACGTTGTTGAACGGGTCTTGTTCGGTAAGGCTCCAGCCTGAAGTCTGTGTATGCGTACGCAGAGCCAGCGATTTGGTGTTCTTCGGGTTGAAAGTGCTCACGATTTTGGCCCAAAGCATACGGGCGGCTCGCATCTTGGCAATCTCCATGAAGTGGTTCATACCTGAGCACCAGAAGAAAGACAGACGCGGTGCAAAAGCGTCAACGTCCAAGCCGGCCTTAACACCAGTGCGCAAATAATCCCATCCATCAGCCAAAGTGTATGCCATCTCGATGTCAGACGTAGCACCAGCTTCCTGCATGTGGTAGCCAGAGATAGATATGCTGTTGAATTTCGGCATATTCTGCGAGGTGAACTCGAAGATGTCGGCGATGATGCGCATGGAATGTTCAGGGGGATAGATATAGGTGTTACGCACCATGAACTCTTTCAGGATGTCGTTTTGGATAGTGCCTTGCAGTTCTTCGTACTTGGCACCTTGCTCCAGTGCGGCTACGATGTAGAATGCCAAAACAGGTAGTACGGCACCGTTCATGGTCATGGAGACAGACATCTTATTCAGCGGAATCTGGTCGAACAGTACCTTCATGTCCTCGACGGAGCAAATGGACACACCAGCTTTACCCACATCGCCCATGACACGTTCGTGGTCGGCATCGTAGCCACGATGAGTGGCCAGGTCGAAAGCTACAGACAGACCCTTCTGGCCAGCTGCAATGTTACGGCGGTAGAAAGCGTTAGACTCTTCTGCAGTGGAAAAACCTGCATATTGGCGGATGGTCCAGGGACGCATCACGTACATCGTAGAATATGGGCCCCGGAGGAAAGGTGCGATACCAGCGGCATAATTCAGATGCTCCATGCCCGCCAAGTCATCTTTCCCATATACTGGTTTGACGGGAATCTGCTCTACGGTCAGCCAGTTTGTGTCTATGTTATTTTCTTTAGCCCATTCGGCAAAACTCGGCTCGTTTTGCTTTTTTTGTTTAAAGTTTACTTTACTGAAATCAGGACGCATAATCAGTGTTTTTGACTGTGTAATTTTGAATTTGCAAAGTTACATAAAAAATCCTGATAAACGCACAATATTGCAAAAAAAAAGTAGAGACGGGTTCCGTCTCTACTCCGAATATACTGTAACTGGTCCTTTATCTAAACATTTCGTCAATGCGGTTGGCATAGCGTTCTTGCACAAAACGTCTTTTCACTTTCAAAGTCGGGGTGAGAATTTCATTTTTGATGGTCCATTCGTCTGGTACAAGAATGAATTTCTTGATTTGTTCGAAATCACCGAAATTATGGTTGTAGTTGTTCACTTCTCGAGCATATCGTTTGATAATGTCGGGATTATGAACCATATCGTCGGGAGTGGTGTACTTCATATCATGGCGTTCACACCATCCTTTCAAGAATTCGAAATCAGGAGCGATAACCGCAGCGGCAAATTTTTGGTTCTCACCCACTACCATCATGTTGGAGATGAAAGGAGACTCACAGAATTTCTCTTCCAGAGCTTCGGGGTTGATGTATTTGCCGAAAGATGTCTTGAACAAGCTCTTGATACGTCCAGTGATGAAGATTTGTCCTTTTTCGTTTCGGCGACCCATATCGCCAGTATGATACCAACCCTCTGCATCTATAACCTCTGCGGTAAGTTCAGGATTCTTGTAATAACCCATCATCACGTTGTGACCACGGCAGAGCAATTCGTTATTCTCGTCGAATTTAATTTCCACACCTGGTAGAGGAAAGCCGACGGTACCCACTTCACGACCGTCACGGTCTCTACAGCTAACCGCAATGACGGGAGATGTTTCGGTACTACCATAGCCTTCAAAAACAGGCATGCCAATAGCGGAGAAAAAGGATGCTAGATGAGGTTGGATGCTGGCGGCTCCTGATACTACAATGTCAAAGTTGCCCCCAATCTTTTCTCGTATTTTCTTGTAAACCAATTTGTCTGCAATGCTATGCTTGAAATTGTACCAAGCAGTGCGTTCATGGTCTTGTATCTTGTATTGTTTGGCCAGTTCAACCGCCCACACAAATATCTTTTGTGCTGTGGGCTTCATATTGAACTTGGAGTTCCATATTTTGTCGTAGAATTTTTCCAGCACTCGGGGCACTGCGGACATCATGGTAGGATTCACTTCCTTAATGTTTTCTGCGATAGTTCCTAAATTTTGGGCATAATAGACAGACATGCCTAAATATTGATATAGGAATACCAACATGCGCTCGTAAGCGTGACAGATAGGCAGAAAACTGAATGCCTTGTTGGACCATTTGGCGGGGGTCTGTCTAAGATTGAGAAGTTGGTGGACGATGTTTCTATGTGACAGCATGACTCCTTTCGGGTGACCTGTGGTTCCAGACGTGTACATGATGGTGGAGCAGTCTTCTTCTTTCACCGCATCGCTACGACGTTTCAGTTCCTCAGGGTTGGCATTTTCTCGCCCAAGTTCAATAAGTTGGTCAAGATAAGGGAAGCGGTCTCTATTGACAAAAGTGTAAACTTTTTCCAATTTGGGAGTGTCTCCCATGATGTTGCCGATTTTGTTCATTACTTCTGCACCTTCCACAAAGACCACTTTCATGTCGGAGTGCCCTACAATGTATTTGTAATCGGCTTCACTGATGGTTGGATAAACGGGAACGGTAATGGCTCCAATTTGCATAATACCCATATCAAGCATGTTCCATTCTGGACGATTGTTGGCAATGATGCCCACTTTGTCACCAGGCATAACTCCCAACTTCATCAATCCATAACTGATATTATCAGTTAATTCCTTGTATTGTGCAGGAGAGAATGTAACCCACTTTTTGTCTCTTTTGCATGCTAAAGCCACATCTTGATTCGGATATTTTTCGCCATAACGGTTTAAAATATCAAAAAGTCTGCTGATTTCTTTCATGTTTATGATGTATTAATGATTTTCCTTGACAAATGAAAATGCAAATTAAGGGAAAAAATCGATAAACAAAAAAAAATAGGTTTGTATGCGGACAAAATGTGGCGAAAAGCGAAATAGAGGGGTGAAAAGCGAAATAGAGGGGTGAAATTCTGCTTCGTGGGGTGAAATTTTAAAATGAGGGGGTAAAATTTTTTTTCGTATCTTTGCAGCCCTTTAAAATATTAATATGATGAATCAGAAAATTCCAGATTATTTGGCAAAGTTCAGCATCAATATACAAATGCTGGTTTTTGTCCTGGTCTTTTCCATTGTGTTTGTCTCCATATATACCCCATTTGAAGTAAATGCTTTATATAAGTCGCTTAGTGATGTTATGAAAGCCGTGTATGCTGTCGTTACGGTGGTGGGTTGTGTTTCTATTCTGGTGATCAGCAGGCTGATATTGTGGGCGGTGTGTAAACGGGAACGCTTATCCATGTTACAATATATAATATGGATAGCTTCCGAAATTATACTGATAGTGTTTGCGTATGCTGTCTTTGCAAAATTTGTTTTGCTAGATGAACGTGAATTTGGGGACATCCTTGAAAGAGCTCTTATTTTTGTTCCTTCCATATTACTCATTCCTTATCTCGTGTCTTATTTGTATTACTCTTTGAAAGAGAAGAACTACAAACTGAATAGTTTGCTCGACCAGCATGAGATATGGGAAAACAAACCCTATACTCATGTGGATGAGGTTTTCAATTTCTGTGACGAAAAGGGGAAGCTGAAGATTTCAATGCTTTTGGCCAATGTTTATTATATTGCGTCAGCAGATAATTATGTTAATATATATTATATTGATGGCGGACATCTTGTTCACCATATTCTTCGTAATAATTTGAAAGATTTGGAAGAAAAACTCCAAACCAAGGGTTTTTGTCGTAGTCACCGTTCATACATTGTGAATATACAGAAGATTAAAATGATAAGTAGGGAGAAGGACAGTTTACATATTATCTTTGATAATGATGAAGTGCCCCCAGTTCCTGTTTCAAAAACATATTCAGAGCAGATTATCGGAAAATTCGCATCAGTGTAACCTGTCTCTTATACACATCT
>LXOW01403647.1_pt1 | contig 17428 bp, 10 predicted proteins | sample 1368591 | NCBI WGS metagenome assembly LXOW01 (sample SAMN04884650, study PRJNA319009) | bovine gut metagenome | isolation source: Cow rumen | host: Bos taurus | place: Italy: Legnaro (PD) | collected 2014-07-09 | reverse complement strand
AGTATGAGTAATTCTATATAAATTCTATATAAATGTTGAGAAATACTTTGTTCCCTTGCTCTTGTTCCAAGGTGCGGCAACACAGCGAGGTGCCAACACAGGGGACGGTTCTTTGCCAACACAGGGAACGGTTTTCTGTGTTTCTCCCCTGTGTTCCCGGCAGGTGGGGACGGGGAGCAGGCGGACGCGGTGCTTGTCCCTACAGGCGCTGAACTCCGAACCCGGAACCGTGGCGTACCGGTGTGCGTCGCTACGTAGGCGTGTGCGGATGGGAGACACGGACGGCAGGGTGCCGTCCCTACGGACTCAGAACCCACCCTGATCCTTGATCCCTGATCCCTCGCCCTACGGTTGATTTTTCAACTCTCAATTATCAATTCTTATACTGAACTCCCATAGAAAGATTGAAAAATGTTCCGAGCAGGAATTGCGCCANNCGAAGTACGGCACAATTCCTGCCGGAACAGGTTAAAGATTTTTATGGGAGTTCAGTATTAACTCCGAAGGAGGTGTCCCCTTGGCCTTTCCGGCGGCTTTTATTGACGAGCTGGTGGCCCGCAACCCCATTGACGAGGTAGTGGGCCAGTACGTGCAGCTCAAGCGCAGCGGTACAAATTACTTCGGTCTCTGTCCCTTCCATGGGGAGAAAACCCCCTCCTTCTCCGTGACTCCCGGCAAGCAGATGTACTACTGCTTCGGCTGCCACAAGGGGGGGCACGTCATTAACTTTATCATGGACATTGAGGGTTTGTCCTATAGCGACGCGGTGCGGTTCCTGGCCAGACGGGTGAATCTGGAGGTCCCGGAGGATGCCCAGTACCAGAGCCAATACAAGGAGCAGGAGCGGCTTTGGCGGCTCTGCAAGGACGCGGCCCGGTTCTACCACGAAATGCTCAAATCCGAGGCGGGAAAGGACGCCAGGGCCTATCTGGTGAAGCGGGGCCTGGATTGGGCCACGGTGGTAAAGTTCGGCATCGGCTTTGCCCCGGATGATTTTCACACCCTCCTGCCCGCCATGGAGCAGAAGGGCTACACCCAGCAGGAGCTGATCGCCGCCAACCTGGCCGCCGTCTCCCAAAAGAACAGTCAAAACGTCTATGACCGCTTCCGCAACCGGATCATGTTCCCCCAGATCGACCTGCGGGGCAACGTCATCGGCTTCGCGGGCCGGGCCCTGGACAAGGACGCCAAGGCCAAGTATATCAACCCCACCGAGACCCTGATCTTCTCCAAGCGGAAATTCCTCTACGCCATGAACCTGGCCAAGAAGTCCAAGCGGCCCTATATCATCCTCTGCGAGGGGCCCATGGACGCCATCGCCTGTCACCAGTTCGGCTTCGACTGCGCCGTGGCCTCCCAGGGCACCGCCCTGACGGAGGACCAGGTGAACCTCATCAGCAAATACACGGACCAGGTCATCATGACCTACGACAACGACGCCGCCGGCCAGAACGCCACCCAGCGGGCCATCCAGATGTTCGGCCGGGCCGGGGTCAAGGTGAAGATCCTGCAGCTCCACGACGCCAAGGACGCCGACGAATTCCTGCACAAATTCGGGGCGGACCCCTTTGACGTTCTGATTCAGGGCTCCGAGAACCAGGCGGATTACCGGCTGCTTGCCCTGCAAAACCAGTTTGATTTGACCCAAGACGACCAGCGGGTGGACTTTACCGCCAAGGCCGCCGAGCTGATTTCTACCTTTTCCAACGCGGTGGAGCGGGAAATCTATGCCGACCGGGCCGCCAAGGCCGCGGGAATCTCCCGGGAGGCCATGCTCTTAGAGGCGAAAAAGGCCTACGAAAAGCGGACCCGGCGGGAAAAGCGCCGTCAGGAGCGGGAGAATCTCTCGCCCGCTGCCGCCAGCCTGCCGGAGGATCGGCGCCTCCGGGCGGAGTACGTCAACACCCGGTCCGCCCGGGCGGAGGAGCAGGTGATTGGCCTGGCTCTGGTGGACCCAAGCCTGCTGGATCTGGCAGGAGACCTGAGCGGCAGTCAGTTTTCCGTGACCTTCCTGGGCCGGGCCTACGACGGCCTTCTGGCCCTCCATCGGCAGGGCTTGGGGGTGAGNNGCTTGGGGGTGAGCCTGGCCGCCCTGCAGGACTTCACCCCCGAGGAGAGCGCCCGCCTCAGCGCCATTGCGCGGCGCTTTGACCGGGTGCGGGATGAACGGGCCTTCACCGACTGCGTTTCCGTGATCTTGGACGAGAAGGGGAAAACCCAGGCCACCAATTCCGTGGAAGACCTTTTGAACGTTGCCAAGGAACTGTCAAAGAATAAAGGATACGGAGGGAATTAAGATGGAACAGAACGAACTACTCCAGCAGAAGCTCAAGGCCTTGATCGAAAAAGGCAAAAAAGAGGGGAAAGTCACCTCCAAGCAGCTCTTGCAGACCCTGGATGCCATCGACGCCGATGAGAAGCAGACCGAGCAGATCTACGACGCCCTCGAAGCTGCCGGGATTGAAATTGACGTGTCTGACGTGGCGGAGATTCTGGAGGCCGCGGATGATTTGCTGCCCACCGACTCCGAGCTGATGGGGATGGAGGAGCAGGTCCCGGAGGTTCTGAACGAGCCGGAGGCCTATGCGGAGCAGACTGCTACCACAGACCCGGTCCGGATGTATCTGAAAGAGATCGGCAAGATCCCTCTGCTCTCTAACGAGGAGGAGCTGGAGCTGGCAAAACGCATCTCCGCTGGCGACGAGGAGGCCAAAAAGCGCATGGTGGAGGCGAACCTCCGCCTGGTGGTCTCTGTGGCTAAGCACTATCTGGGCAGAGGCATGCAGCTACTGGATCTGATCCAGGAGGGCAATATGGGCCTGTTGAAGGCAGTGGAGAAGTTCGACCATACCAAGGGTTATAAGTTTTCTACCTACGCCACCTGGTGGATTCGCCAGTCCATTACCCGGGCTGTGGCGGATCAGGCCAGAACCATCCGCATTCCGGTTCACATGGTGGAAACCATCAACCGGGTTTCCAGAGCCTCCCGCGCTTTGATCCAGGAGCTGGGCCGGGAGCCCTCTCTGGCAGAGGTCAGCAAGTATCTGGGCGTTTCGGAGGAAAAGATTGCCGAGGTTATGAAAATCGCCCAGGACCCGGTTTCCCTGGAAACTCCTGTGGGCGAGGAGGACGACAGCCACCTGGGAGATTTTATTCCCGACGGCGACATGCCGGAGCCTGCGGAGACTGCCTCCTTCAACATGCTGCGCCAGCAGCTTGGGGAGGTCATGCAGACCCTGAGCCCCAGGGAGTGCAAGGTCCTGCGGCTGCGCTTCGGCCTGGAGGACGGCCGCGCCCACACCCTGGAGGAGGTGGGCAAGGAGTTTGACGTCACCCGCGAGCGGGTCCGTCAGATCGAGGCCAAGGCCCTGCGCAAGCTGCGCCATCCGTCCAGGTCCAAAATACTGAAGGATTTTCTCAGTTGAGCTTCGGGCTTATCGCCAGACTTGTGAGGCGTTCGGAATGAAACAATATGGAAAGAAAGCCCTGCGGATTACTGGCATGGTGGTGCTGGGAATCCTGCTGATTTTAGCAGGTTTACTCTATTGGATTTGGCCGGTTTATCCATCTGATCAAAAAGAAGTCAAGTCTTTTTCTGAGTTTTGCGAGCTTCTGAGCGAAAATGACGGGACAAAGGATTACATTATCATTGATCCGAAGGATTATGGCGCAGAACCGCAGTCTTTGTTTCTTTTTATGAATGGCTCAACGCGAGATGCTGATCCGATTGGATACTGTCTTGTGTGTGATAATCCGAAGGGGGAACTGTTTGACTCACTGAGGGTGAATGCAAGACAGTATCCCATCAATCCATTTCAAGGAACCTCTTACCGGAATGCGGAAGTAATGCTGAAAGACGGTACGTATCCAACCGGGGATCGATACACGGAATTGACGCTGCTGAACGACAATTGTTATGTGATTTGTGCGCTTTACAATCCAGCGGGCCTTTCCGAACAGAAAATCACGGAGCGGGACGAGGACCTGCTGGAATTGGTCTACGCCGTAGCGGATAAAATCATTGACGGCACGGCGAAGGGATAAAAAAATGGCCTGGAATAAAAAATCCTTGACAAATGGAAAAAAATCTGTATGATACATGATAGAAAAACTGACAAGGCTTTAGACTGTATCGTATGGAGGCACGACAATGCTGGAAAAACTGATTGCCTATCTGGCCAAGGAGCTGGACGTTCCCGCGGACGAGCTGGACCGGGATACCAGCTTTGAGAGTCTGCATCTGGATTCTCTGGACACGGTGGAAATGCTGATGGACCTGGAATCCGAGCTGGGCGTAGACCTGGAGCTGGAGGAGAAGGTCGCCACCATCGGCGAGCTGGCCGACTTTATCGAATCCAAGCTGTAATTTTTGCTTGCATATTCCCAAGTTTTTGTGTACAATAGAATATAGCTTGTCACAAGCGTACCGGCCTGTGACAAGGTCGCACTAGCCGGGGAGATAGCGGTGCCCTGTAACCTGCAATCCGCTACAGCAGGAGTGAATTCCTACACCCGGGCTTGCGTTGTGCTGCTGTCCGTATAAGCGGTGTTGAGGAGTCGGTCTCACGCAACGGAACCCCGTGAACCATGTCAGGCGGGGAACCGAGCAGCATTAAGCGGCAAGTTCCGTGTGCCGTGAGTCAGCCGTTTCTGAGCTGGCTGTCCGGGAAACGGGGATAACGCAAGTTCAAATGTAGGTGTGCGATCTTGTCATGGGCCGGTGCGTTCTGCATGCACAGGGGACGGTTCTCTGTGCATAGAACATAGTCATTATTGAAACGCATTGTGCACAGAGAACCGTCCCCTGTGCTTTATAGCTTTCCCAGCATGGGGGTGAACCGATGTACCAGGCTTTATACCGCAAATACCGGCCCCAGACCTTTGACGACGTGGTGGGGCAGGGGAGTATTACCCAGATTCTCCGGACCCAGGTGGTCACGGGGAAGCTGAGCCACGCCTATCTGTTCACCGGCTCCCGGGGCACCGGCAAGACCACCTGCTCCAAAATCCTGGCTAAGGCGGTGAACTGTTTGAACCCGGTGGATGGCAACCCCTGCAACTGCTGCGCCGCCTGCCGGAGCATCGACAGCGGGGCCTGCATGGACGTGCTGGAGATCGACGCCGCCTCCAACAACGGCGTGGACAACGTCCGGACCCTGCGGGAGGACGCCATCTACGCTCCCACGGAGGTGAAGAAGCGGGTCTATATCATCGACGAGGTCCACATGCTCTCCATGTCGGCCTTCAACGCCCTGCTGAAGATCATCGAGGAGCCGCCGGCGCACCTGATGTTCATTCTGGCCACCACGGAGCTGCACAAGGTCCCGGCCACCATCCTCTCCCGCTGCCAGCGCTTCTCCTTCCGGCGGATCGACCCGGCGGACGTTGCCGCCCGCATCCACTACGTGGCCTACGAGGAGGGGATTGATATCACCGAGGAGGCGGCAAACCTCCTGGCCCGTCTGGCGGACGGGGCCCTTCGGGACGGTCTTTCTCTGCTGGACCAGTGTGCTGCGGCAGCCACCGGTCAGATTACCGCGGAAACAGTCTATCAGACTCTGGGCATTGCCGGAGCCAAGGCAGCGGGCGAGTTGCTGACTGCCGTAGCGGATCGGGATACGGGCCGGGCTTTGAACCTCCTGACCAGGCAATACGCGGAAGGAAAGGACCTTTCTGCTTTGATGGATGAGCTGGTCAGTCTGTGCCGGGACCTGCTGCTGTTGAAGACCGCTCCAAGCGTTGGCGCCTCCATGCTCACCGGCGTCTGTACGGACGCGGAGCTGCGGGAGCTGCTGGGCATGTTTACCGCCCCGGAGCTGCTGCGGCATACCAGGCTGCTCCAGGATACCGCCTCCGGCTTCAATAAGAGCGCAAACCGTCGAATCGACGTGGAGCTCTGCCTGCTGCAAATGTGTGAGCCCTCTCTGGAGCTGGACGGACAGGCCATCAACGCCAGACTGTCCCGGCTGGAAGACATGCTGGAATCCGGCGTAGTTCCCGTCCCCCAGCCAAAGGCACCTGCCACAGCATCGGAGCCTGTCCCACCGGCAGGGGACGAGGATATACCTCCCGAACCGCAAACAGAGACTCCCGTTGCCCAGGACCAGCCCCTGCCCGTTTCCTTCTGGGCGGACCTGGTGGACGCGGTGCGGAAGTGGAAGCCTTCGTTATGTGGGTATTTCAATACCAATGATGCAAATTTGATTGTCCCGGCCCTCCATGGGGACCTGTTGGAGCTGATTGCGGCCAACGATATGGTCAAAAGCATTGTAGACAAGGAGGACGTCCGGGAATTTGTCAGCCAGCGGGCCAGTGGTCTTCTCCATCGCCCCATCCGGGTCCGATTCGTGGACCGCGGAGCCAAGCGAGGCAAAGAAGACCCCCTACGGCGGCTGGTGGCTTTTGGGAAAGAGCACCCAGACGTGGTGCATGTAACGGAGTAGGGAGCGTATGAACGGGCGTTGCTCGTCCGAATGTATTTCATGGATGCATGGATTGTCCTGGAGACATGATTTGCCCTGCGGGGCATCGTTGGCGCAAATCAAATCATGGAGCACAGCGAGAAATCATGGCGCAGCCAATTCATAAGGATTTGCGTCAATTCATTCGCCTTGCCTGTTGGGACGGTTCCCCGCTGTCCGCTGTATACAGGCTTCCGTAGCGGCGCACACCGGTGCGCCACGGGATGAACCGAATGTCGGAATGCAAAATACAGAATACAGAATGCAAAATGGTTCAGGGTCCGTATGGAGCGGCGTCCTCGACGCCCCGTGGGCTCCAAAATACAGAATGATAAATGATAAAATAAGGAGGATTTCAAAATGGCAAAAGGCGGATTTCGCGGCGGCCCCATGGGCGGCGGCATCAACGCGAACATGATCAAGCAGGCCCAGAAGATGCAGCAGGATATGCTGAAAATGCAGGAGGAGATGGAGAACAAGGAGTATGAGGCCACGGTCGGCGGCGGCATGGTCAAGGCTGTGGTCAACGGCAAGCATACGGTTCTCTCTGTGGAGATCAAGCCCGAGGCGGTAGACCCCGAGGATGTGGAAATGCTCCAGGACCTGGTGGTTGCGGCTGTTAACGAGGCAATGCGTCAGGCGGAGGCAGAGGCCAGCGCTGGCATGAGCAAGCTCACCGGTTCTCTGAATCTGGGGAATCTGGGCGGGCTGTTCTGATGCAGCGATATTTTCCGGCCGCCCTGGAGCGGCTGACGGAGGCCTTTGCCAGGCTCCCGGGAATTGGGGGAAAGACCGCCCAGCGGTTGGCCTTTCACGTGCTGAGCCTCCCGGACGAGGAGGCGGCGGATTTTGCCCGGGCCATTGTAGAGGCCAAGCAGAAGGTCCATACCTGCCCCATCTGCCAGAATCTCACCGACGAGGAACGCTGCGCCATCTGCTCCGACGAGCGCCGGGACCCCGGCCTGATCTGCGTGGTGGCGGAGCCCCGGGACGTGATCGCCATGGAGCGGGCCAGGGAGTACGAGGGTGTCTACCATGTGCTGCACGGGGTCATCTCCCCCCTGAACCACGTGGGCCCGGACGATATTCGCATCCGGGAGCTCCTGGCCCGGGTGGCGCAGGGCGGCGTCCGGGAGGTCATTATGGCCACAAACCCCGATACAGAAGGGGAGGCCACGGCTATGTATCTGTCCCGGCTGCTTCGGCCCATGGAGGTAAAGGTTACCCGGCTTGCCTACGGTATTCCTGTGGGAAGTCAGTTGGAGTACGCCGACGAGGTAACCTTGCTGCGGGCCCTGGAAGGCCGCAGAGAGATGTAATGTCGTTAATTTTACGTTCCCTTGCCCTGCCGAGCGATTGCGCCTCGTCAAATATCACGAATGAAGGATTCCCACTGCGCCCTGCGGTTATTTCCGTGGGGCGCAGTTCTTGTAATAGGTAATATGTTAAAATTTTATTGCGAAAAGTGTTGATTTTTTGAAGAAAACATGTTTTATACTGAACTCCCATAGAAACCTTTAATCNNCTCGTCTGGCGCAATTCCTGCTCGGAACATTTTTCAATCTTTCTATGGGAGTTCAGTATTAATATGGTGAAGCCAAATGGCAAATTTGAAAAAGGAGTCATACATATGCGAAATGCAAGAACCATTCGCAAGCTGCTGTCTTTGCTGCTGGTCCTTACGATCCTCGGTTCTCTGCTCGTTCCTGCGGCCTCTGCGGCCCAAAGCGAAGGGCAGAAGCCTGTGGAAGCGACCCAGGACGCAGCCACTGCTTGTGATGAAAACAATTCCGGGGAACAGCCGGAAGAGAAGACCTATGCGCCGGACGACATTGTTCGCGTGTCCATCTTCCTGGAGGACCCCTCCGCCATCGATGCGGGCTACTCTATGGAGCACGTGTCCAAGAACGCCTCTCTGGTTTCCTACAGAAATCAGCTGAAGGCCAAGCAGGATTCCGTGCAGACCAAAATCGAAAAGGCCATCGGCACGAAGCTCGACGTCCGTGCCCATCTGACCCTGTTGGCAAACGTAATCTCCGCTGACGTTCGCTTCGGAGACATTCCCACCATCGAGCATATGCAGGGTGTGGAGAAGGTTGCCATCGAGTGCATGTATCAGGCTCCCGAACCCGTAAAGGAGGAGCCGGTCGAGCCCAACTCCGCCTACACCTCCACCTACATGGTCGGCGCTTCCGAAGTCTGGGCCGAGGGCTACACCGGCGCGGGCTCCCGCATCGCCATCCTCGATACCGGCCTGGACGCCACCCACCAGTCCTTCAACCCGGACGCCTTTAACTACGCCATCGCCCAGACCGGGAAGGACGTGGACCTGTTCACCCAGGCTGATTTCAACGCCATCAAGGGCCAGCTCAGCGTCAACAACAACAGCGGCTGCCAGTACCTCAACAGCAAGGTCCCCTTTGTGTTCAACTACGCGGACCAGAACGGCAAGTATGACCACCTGAACGACGTACAGGGCGAGCACGGCTCCCACGTGGCCGGCATCGCCGCCGCCAACCGCTACCTCAAGGTTGGCAATACCTACCTGGATGCTGCCGATACCGTCGGCGCGGTGGGTATGGCCCCCGACGCCCAGATCTTCGTCATGAAGGTCTTCGGCAACCTCGGCGCTTCCGAGGCCGTCTACTTCGGCGCCATCGAGGACGCCATCACCATGGACTGCGACGTGATCAACATGTCCCTGGGTTCCCCCGCCCCCGGCTTCGCCTATTCCTCCGAGTACCAGCACGTCTGGGCCAACCTGGCCAACGTGAACTCCAACACCAAGACTGTGGTGGCCATCTCCGCCGGCAACAGCTATTCCTTTGTGGACTTCCTCACGGATGAGAACGGCAACAAGATCGACCTCTACATCGAAGACGTGAACATGCACACCGGCGGTTCTCCCGGCTCCTACGTCAACAGCCTCTGCGTGGCCTCCGTTGAAAACCTGTACATGCGTGGCTACACTCTGTTCTTCAACGGCAGCCAGAACGTGTACTACAACGAGACCGAGAGCAACGGCGGCAAGATGCGGACTATCCCTGGCACCTACGATTACGTCTACATCGACGCCCCCGGCAACCCGGAAGACTACAGCACCGTGAACGCGGTCGAGTCCCTGAACGGGAAGATCGTCATGGTCAACCGCGGCTCCATCAGCTTTGCTATCAAGGGCAATAACGCCATTGCCTATAATCCTAAGGGCATGGTGGTGGCCAACAACGTGTCCGGCGGTATCAACATGCTGCTGACCGACTACACCGGCTCCTTCCCCATGGTCTCCATGACCCTGGAGGACGCGAATGAACTCAAGGCCAATTCCACCGTACATACCGCCGGCTCCCTGACCTACTACACCGGCTCCGTCGTGGTCAACGGCGACGAGACCACCGCCCAGATCCACGAAGTTCCCAAGATGTCCACCTTCTCTTCCTGGGGTGTTCCCGGCTCCCTGCTGATGAAGCCTGAGATCACCGCCCCCGGCGGCAACATCTACTCTGTGTTCGGCAAGAACAAGACCGAAGAAGACACCTACACCGGCGGTCCAGACCAGTATGAGCTGATGTCCGGTACCTCCATGGCCGCGCCTCATATTGCCGGCCTGACCGGCACCTTGGGCCAGTACCTGCGCGAAAACAACATCACCATCGAAGGCAAGACCACCCGTCAGATCGTCCAGAGCCTCCTGATGTCCACCGCCGTGCCTCTGCGTGACGGCAGCGAGGACGGACCCTACTATCCCATCCTGCAGCAGGGCGCGGGCCTTGCCAACGTCCGCCAGGCTGTCCACGCGTCCTCCTTCCTCTTCATGAACGAGGACGCCACCATGTCCTATGCCGATGGCAAGGTCAAGGTCGAGCTGGGCGACAAGCCTTCCCGTTCCGGCAAGTACACCTGGTCCTTCAACATCTACAACACCGCTGACCAGGCGCAGACCTACGCCCTGTCGACTGACCTGTTCACCCAGGACTGCTACGAGGATGATGACGGCTACGCCCACATGGCCAAGACCACCACGCCTCTGAACTGGACTGTGACCTACTCCACCGGCACCTCCGTGACGGTCCCCGCCCACGGCAACAAGTCCGTGACTGTGACCATCACCATTCCCTCTGATATGAGCGCGTTCAACGCCCTCTATCCCGCTGGCGCTTATGTGGAAGGCTATACCTATGTGAAGAGCCAGACCACCACCACCGACGGCGCGATGCTGGACGTGACCCACTCCATCCCCATCCTGGGCTTCTACGGCTCCTGGACCGACCCCAACATGTTCAACAATGTGTCTAAGGTGGACGTTGATGTCTACGGCGACACCCGCGTGTCCTACACCGACGACACGGACACGAACTACATGACCTACTCCCGCGGCAGCTCGAGCGCCACCAAGATGGTCACTGGCAACCCGTACATGACCGAGACGCCCTTCCCCGCAGACCGTCTGGCCCTTCGTCCCACTGACACCGTCAAGCAGATCCGCTACAGCCTGGTCCGCTTCGCCGGCACCACCGGCTACGCGGTCAGCCGCATCGACGAGGACGGCAATGTGTATGAAGTGCTGAAGTCCAAGGTGGACTATGACGGCACCAACGTCTGGGGCCTGTACTACTCCACCAGCTCCGGCTCCTGGAAGGGCGGCTACAATTTGGCCTATAACCCCTCGGCTACCTTCGCCTCCTACGGCGCGGTTGCGGGCGACCGAATCCGTGTCGGCTACTACGCGATCCCCGAGTACAACGCCATGAAGGTCAACGAGGACCTGACCTCCACCTCCGCCGGCAACCTCACCGACGCCGGAATTGCCAAGGTTCTGAAGCAGAATGTGCTGGGCAAGGGCGCGTTCGTCGGCTATGACTTCTACATGGACGATACCGCTCCCAGCATCCTCTCCGCGGTCCGCACCGCCAATAATACGGTGGAAGTCACCGTGAAGGACGACAACTGGATCGCAAAGCTTGCTCTGATGAACGGCACCGAAACCGTAGAGGAGCTGATTCCCGAGCAGACCGTCCGCGGCCAGACCGTGACCTATACCTTTGACGTCTCCGGCATCAGTGATCCCTCCAACCTGACCGTCTTTGTGGGCGACTACGCCTCCAACGAGACTACCCAGGCTCCGGAGCTTCTGCTCTACACCATCTCCGCTTTCTCCAATAACACTGCCTGGGGCACCGTTCAGGTGCTGGGCAGCTCCATCATTGCGACTCCTGCTGAGGGTTACTACGTGCAGGACGTCCAGGTGACTTCCGGCACTGCCTCCCCTGTGATCAACGGCAACGTGATTGCGGTCAACCCCACCTCCAACTGCTCCATCCAGGTCATCTTTGCGGCCAAGCCCGCCATTAGCGTCCAGCTCATGGCCAACGGCGACACCGAGGGCACCCTGAACGGCTACCTCTACGACACCGTCAAGCTTCCAGACAACCTGCAAAACGCTGTGTACCCCGAGAACTATGAGTTTATCGGCTGGATCGGGGAGACCGTGCTGGAGACGGACGAGGCTCCCACCTACTATGCGCCCGGTCAGAGATACACCCTGACGGAGAACACCACCCTGTACGCCCTGTTCCAGCGCTTCCAGGGCGACAACGGCGAGATCTTCACCAGACTGACCGACTATCCTGAAAACCTGGAGGGCCGCTACGTCATTACCACCGGCTATACCGCTTCCAGCTACATGCTGCCCACTCTGGCAGCCGGGGCGATGTATAAGGACCACTCCGGCGAGACGAAGATCTCCAGCTCCGGCGCGACCATCACCAACAACACCGTGATGACGAACGTGCCTGTGACCAACATCTTCACCATTGCGAAGACGGAAGAGTCCGGCTATTTCTCCATCGAGTCTGTGAGCCTTCCCGGCAACTACCTGGCGGATACCGCCAATGGCCTGAGCAATCGCACGACCATTAATTCCTACACCAAGTGGACGATCCAAAAGTGCACCGATATGGAATACTACGATCAGTTCCAACTGAACTCCAAGGAATACGATTGGATGAGCCTCTCCATGAATACCACCAATCATTACTGGACTACCATGCGTTATATCGACAGTGGCGTCTACCTGTGGAAGGGCGAGCCCACCGGCAAGCAGTACTATACCACAAACCCCGTCCCCGAGAACCATGACCACCAGCTGCGGCACTTCGAGCCTCAGGCTCCCACCTGCGGCGATACCGGCAGCACGGAGTACTGGCGCTGCATGCTCTGCGGCAAGTTCTTCTCCGATGCCAACGGTAACACTGAGATCGAAAGAGCTGATACCGTTGTTCCCGCTACCGGCAACCACAACTATGAAGGCGCGACCTGCACCTCTAACAATGACGGCACCCACACCAAGATTTGTACCGTCTGCGGCCATGAGGAGACGGTCAATTGCACCTACAACGACGTGGTGACGGCTCCCACCCAGACCCATCAGGGCTACACCACCCACACCTGTGTCCACTGCGGCTACAGCTTTGTGGACACCTACACCGCTGCCCTGGGCACCGAATTCACCGTGACCTTCTCCGTGTTCGGTGATACCACTGTGATTGCCCCCATGGTCAGCAACATCAACACCGGCATCACCCTTCCCACCGCCACCGCTCCCGCGGGCTTCCGCTTCCTGGGCTGGGTCACCGAGAATTATGACAACGTGATCGACAAACCTGCCCAGATCCTCACCGGCAACTATAAGGCGCCCGAGGAAATCACCCTCTACGCCCTGTTCACCTACACGGAGGGCGGCAACGGCGAAACCGGCTTTGAGCTTCTGACCGAGGCTCCCACCGACTGGAGCGGCCGTTACGTGATCTCCTACAACAAGCTCGCCACCTCCAACGTGTTCTATATCCTGACCGGTTTGGACGACAAACAGAGCTACGAGGCCAGCGGCTCCGAGGGCGCGACCAAGTACTCCGTGACCGGCATTGAGCTTAACGACGAAGTGATGAGCAACGTCTCCGACCTCTACATCTTTGAGGCTGCTGCCGTGAACGGCGGCTGGTCCCTGAAGAACGTGGACAAGCAGACCTATCTGGACTGCGTCGGCATGAACCTGTATGCACATTCCGACTACTCCGAAAACGCGATCTGGACCCTGGGCGTCAACGCCAACGGCTCCGCCATGCTGGACAACGCCAAGGGCGGCAGCTGGTCCAGACTTGGCTTTACCGACAACGGCAGATTCCGTATGTGCAATACCACCGACTATTCCCTGGATAAGATCTACATTTGGAAAGAAAACGAGATTGGAACCCACTACTTCACCACCGTCCGGGCCGGCTCCAGCACGCACGTCCACAATGTGGTCTATCACGAGGCACAGCCTGCCACCTGCACCGACAACGGCGTCAAGGCCTACTACGAGTGCACCGCTTCCGGTTGCCCCCTGCATGGGAAGAAGTTCGCGGATGCGAACCTGACTGTGGAACTGACGACCCTGGTCATCCCCGCCCTGGGCCATGACTGGACCACTCCTGTCTACACCTGGAGCGAGGATTACAGCACCGCCACCGCTTCCCGTTCCTGTCGTAACGACGCTTCCCATAAGGAAACCGAGACCGTCGACACCACCTACGTGGTGACGGTGGAACCCACCGTGGACACCGAGGGCGAGATCGTTTACACCGCTGTCTTCCAGAATCCTGTCTTTGTAAAGCAGACAAAGACTGTGGTCCTGCCCAAGATCGGCGAGCCGTCCCTCCCCTGCGATGGTGAGAACTGCCCGGGCAAGGTCTTCACCGACATGCCCGCCAAGAAGCACTGGGCCCATAACGCCATCGACTGGGCGCTGGTGAATCACATCACCGCTGGTACTTCCGCAACCACCTTCGGGCCCAATGTCCTCTGCACCAGAGCCCAGGTTGTGACCTTCCTGTGGCGTGCGGCCGGCAGCCCGACTCCTACGAACACCGTGAATTCCTTCACCGACGTTCGTGCTGGCAGCTACTATGAGACCGCTGTTCTGTGGGCCGTTGAGCGTGGAATTACCGCCGGTACCGGCGCGAACAAGTTCAGCCCCAACGCCACCTGCACCAGAGCGCAGATCATGACCTTCCTCTGGCGCTATGCTGGCAGCCCCACTGCGCAAACCAGCGAGATTCCCTTTGAGGATGTTGCTGCGAATGCCTACTATGCACCCGCTGTCCTGTGGGCTTGGGAGAACGGCATCACTGCCGGTACTTCCGCAACCGCTTTCGGCTCGGACACTGTCTGCTCCCGTGCTCAGGTTGTGACCTTCCTGTATCGTCTGCTTGCAGAATAATCTATTCCCATAGCAAAAGGGCTGCCTCTCAACGAGGCAGCCCTTTTCAAATTCAATTTTATATTATGGAAAATGACAGCATCGTTCAAATTGCAACTTGAACGATGCTGTCACTTCTAATACTGAACTCCCATAGAAACCTTTAATCTGTTCCGGCAGGAATTGTGCCGTACTTCGTTGTNNTCGTCTGGCGCAATTCCTGCTCGGAACATTTTTCAATCTTTCTATGGGAGTTCAGTATTAACCCAAATTATTTTTGGATAATGCCATAATTTGCTGAAAAATACTGTCCGCGTCCAGGTGGTTTTGCCGTAGGACTTCCAACCGTGAGCCAAAGCCTTCCGCGAAAATGTCTCGCAGGCCGATTTTGTGCAGGCGGATGGGAATGCCGTGTTCCCCGCAGAGGTCCGCGATGGCGGTTCCAATGCCCCCCAGGACGTTATGCTCCTCGACTGAAAAGATTCGCGGCTGCTTGCTGCATTCCTGGAGGATGTTTTCCGCGTCCAGAGGCTTTAAGCTGTGCATGTTGATGATCCGGGCGGATCTGCCTGCTGCTTGCAGGCGGGCAGCGGCCTGCATCACCTGGTCCAGAATGCTTCCGGTGGAAAACACCGTTAAATCCTTCCCGTCCCGGACTACCACATTTTTGCCCGGGGTGAAGCGGTATCTTTCGTCAAAATACTCTGTTTCGCCGCTCATTCCCATCCGCAGGTATACCGGCCCTGGCAGGTTGTAAGCCGCTTTCACAGCGGCGGACAATTCTCGGGGGGTAGCGGGGGTGATGACTGTTAGGTTTGGCAGGACCCGGAGCATGGCTAAATCCTCTGTGGTGTGATGGGTGGGGCCAAGGGTGGACCAGGCTACGCCGGTCCCCATCCCAATCAGCTTCACGTTCCGGTTTTGCAGGCAAATATCGTCCCGAAGAAACTCCAAGGAACGGTAGACGATGAAGGCACCGGTGGTATAGACGAAGGGAATTTTGCCGGCGGCGGCCATGCCCGCGGCGGCGGCAAGTTGATTGTTTTCGCAAATGCCGAAGTTGACCACCTGTGCGGGAAATTCTCGGGCCATTAGCTCGTCATAGTCCGTGCCGCTGTCTGACAGGCAGGAGATTACCCTGCGGTCCGATTTCAGAAGCTCATACAGGGCGGTCACGTAAGCTTTTTGCATGGGCAAGCTCCTCCTCTGTGAGATTCAATTCCTCCAGAAAGACCTTCAATTCCTTCTTTTTCGGCAAGCGCCAGTGCCAGCTGGGATTCTGCTCCATGATGGAAACGCCATTGCCCTTGACGGTGTGCAGCAGAATGGCTCTGGGCTTGCCGCTCCGGTGTTCTTCATGTAGACAGGCGCGTATCGCATTCATATCATGGCCGTCAACCTCTGATACTGTCCAGCCGAAGGCAGTAAAGTGGGGGGCAAGGGATTGAATGCCGGAGATTGTTTCCAACGGTCCCATTTTTTGCAGGCCGTTGCAGTCCACCAAAAGGGTCAGATTGTCCAACCCCTGCCGGGCGGCGAACAGAACCGCCTCCCAGGTGGAACCCTCCTGACATTCTCCGTCTCCCACCAGACAGTAGACCTGCTCGGTCCTCCCGTCCAGCTTTTTGGCGTAGGCAACCCCTGCGGCAAAGCCCAGGCCGTGGCCCAGGGAGCCGGTGGCACATTCCACCCCCGGGGCGGCAGGGAAGCAGGGCTCTCCGCCCAGGAGACTGCCCGGCTTGGCAAAGCTCATAAAGGTGTCCCGGTCAAAAAATCCCCGGCGGTACAAAGCACAGTAGAGGGCGAGGCTTCCGTGGCCCTTGCTGAGAATGAACCAGTCCCGGGTTTCCTCGGTGGGGTTCTCGGGGTTCACCCGCAGAATTCCCTGTTCGTAGAGGACATACATGGTCTCCACAATGGAAAAGGCTGAGGCAAGATGGGCGTTGCTGGCGCTGTAGCCAGCCAGAAAAATATCCTTTCGGATTTCTCGGGTAATGCTGTTATCATCCATACATTGTTCACCTGTTATCCGAACAGCGTCAAATTCTCCGAATCCAGGCCGGACCAGCCCATATTCGGCATTGCTGTCAGGGCTTCCATATCCCGGTCTGACAAAACAAAATCCAAATCCAGATTGGACCGCATGCGCTGGGGGTCCCGGCTTTTCACGATGGGGACGACGCCGCGCTGCACACACCAACGCAAAATGATCTGAGCAGGGGTTCTTCTATAGCGTTCGGCGATTTGCAGAATCTCCTGTTTTCGGAGGAGCTTCCCGGAGCGCAGAGGGCTCCAGGCCTGGACAATGATGTCGTGAGTGCGGCAAAATGCCAGGGTTTCCTCCTGGGGAAAGCCCGGATGCAGTTCGATCTGATTGACGGCAGGGAGAATGGAGCAATGAGGGAGCAGGGCTTCCAACTGCCTTGCGTTGAAATTGCTGAGCCCGACGTGTCGGACCATCCCGGCCTCCACAAGGGCCTCCATTTGCCGCCAGACCGAGTGATTGATCTCTGCCCAGTCGGGGTGCAGGGCCTTGGAGGCGGGCCAGTGCATCAAATAGAGGTCCAGACAGTCGCAGTTCAGGTTGCGGATTGTCTGTTCACAGGATTCTTGTACCCGGTCCCGGTCTGCGTTCCAGAGCTTTCCGGAAATCCATAGACGGGAACGGTCCCGGGCTGCAATGGCTTTGCCAATGGAAGCCTCGTTGCCATAGGCGGAGGCCGTGTCGATC
>LXOW01428637.1_pt1 | contig 17437 bp, 11 predicted proteins | sample 1368591 | NCBI WGS metagenome assembly LXOW01 (sample SAMN04884650, study PRJNA319009) | bovine gut metagenome | isolation source: Cow rumen | host: Bos taurus | place: Italy: Legnaro (PD) | collected 2014-07-09 | reverse complement strand
GTCTTAAAGATGATGCAACTAAAACTTCCTCTCACTAGTGATGATTTTGTCCGTGTGGGAAAATGTTTAATTGTCAATTTGACATATTTACATCGCATCTTGCCAGCTCAAGGCAAATTGGAATTATTAGACAGAAATATAGACAAAGTGGTTCTTAATGCATCAGAAAAGTCTCTGAGGGAGCTGGAGGATTATTTAGATAGTCGTTTCAGCATCAATTGTTGATTTTTCAGGAGTCACCATAGAGGACATATTTTCAAAACAGTCAAACATCCAGATTTAATTATTGCGAAATGAATGAATATGAAGAATATCTGCTATTAGCAGGTACAAAAGGAGAAACAAGGCATATTTCCTCATACGATATATGCTATATTGAAGCAGATGGCCGTCATTCGACCCTCTATCTTAACACGGGCAAATCAATCAACATGAATATTCTTCTTGGTGATTTTAGCAAACTTATTGATAAATGGTTCCCGTTTAATCACAAATATTTTTATCGCGTTGGAAAAAGTTTGATAATTAACAAAAAGTATTTATCCGCCTTTCATGTATCCGATGGCGAAGTATATCTTTCAGACAATCGCTCTGAATTTTATTTGGAGGGATTTAAAGCTGGATATAAAGCCGGGTATGCCGATAGGGATAAAAACNNACTGAATGCTTCTGAAAAAGCGCTACGGGAGTTTAAAAAGGAAATTGAAAAAAACTTAACCGAAAAAAACGAGAATAACACAGAAAAAAGTACAGAAAATGAACGAGAATAACGATAAATTCGAAAAGGAAGAACTTTATGAAGTAATTGGTGGAATATCTGATTATATTCCAGACCAAGAATCAAGTAACGGCAATAATCGCATCCCTTGGAGGCTGTGGGTTATCATTGGAGCTGTTGTCCTTGCAACTACCATTTTTCTTGTTGTTCATTTTATGAACAACAGAAAGAATGACGAACATTCAACGCATACTTCGTCTACAGAGATGAGAACTGATACGGCTGTTTGGTACAACAACACAAATGGCGCCCTACCATCATGTACTATTGTGTCCGACACCCTAATAGATAACGTTCATCTTCAAATATTCACGCCTTATAATACGATTCCAACACTCCACGTGGGAACCCTTGACACTTCCGATGCTGACATCGTTTTTGCCACCATGGGCGCTGATTTAGGATTTGACAAGGGAAAAATAATAGGGGCTTTTGTGTGTGAGGGTGAACCGCTCTCTTGGGGAGGCGGTCGCAAACTTGGTTATTGTGCTATTCTGGACGAAAATATCACTTTAGGGGTGTCAGAGAACTCACCGCTCTTTGAACAAGCTATAGAAGAGGGTGGCTATTTCTTTCGCCAGTATCCCGCAGTAGATAATGGCGTGATGGTGGAGAACAATCCGAAGAATGCAGCCTTCAGACGCGCCCTCTGCATGTTAAATGGCAAGGTGTGTGTTGTTGCAACATTCGATCGGGTTTTGATGAATGACTTTGCCGCTACCCTTGTGAAGATAGGCGTGAAAAATGCCATCTTCCTTGTTGGTGGTAATGCAGAGGGATGTTATCGAACTAAAGACGGCACTTTCCATCGATTAGGCGAAAAGTATGTGAAGGGCAACCCGAACATCAACTATATTGTCTTCAGGGCACAGTAGTAGCTGTAGCCTCATAATTCAATCACGACCTGATTTTATGTACCAGAAAGTGCATCTGATTACAATTATTACCCAATAAGCAAATTTGTATTCATCTATTGTCTATCTTTGCCGAGTAATTAAGTTTCAAGACAATGAAAAACCTAAAGTGGTAAAATGATTAAATATTAGCAGATTCAAATTCTAACAAGAACCGACGGTGCCGGATGGGATATAACACGGCAATAATAAAATGGCAGACAGAAGAAGTACTTATGTTTTTGACAGAGAACAAGACTATGAAGATGCAAGAAATCACTTGTATCGTGAAATGTACAGCGATTATAACGATAGCGATCGCATATATTTTTATGGCTCTTGGGGAAGTGATTGCTGGAGAATAGACATCTATAGCGAGTGTTCTGATGCACCACGAGTTGCGGACATAATCCGTGAACATCGCGGTAAATATTATGATATGTAAAATCATTATGACTTACTCCGATGAATTAAGAGAAAAAAGGAAGTCTTCTCTGATAGTGGTTTGCACATTAGGGTTGGCTGCACTTTTTATGGAAAGCGTACGCCCGGTATGGATGACAAATATTTTCGAAGGAACGTCATTCATGAAAAATGAGGGTGTCGCATTTGTCATGAAAGCGATGTCTTTCCTTTTTCTCGGAATTCTTACAGCAGCTTTCGCTTTTATCGTTCATTTTTTCAAAGTCATCNNCGACAATGCCGTTTTCCCGGACAGATTGGAGATAGATGATGTCACAGGTGATGTCACCTACTATAAGGGTACTCTTGTCGGGTATCGAAAAAGTTTTATTGCTCGCGCCAATGTTGCAAGTGTGCGTATACTATCAGGACTGTTGTTCGCAGACCTCATCATAGAAAGTACAGGTGGTGGATATGTACGAGCTAACGGATTCAGAAAGAAGGATGCTAGGGATGTGATGAATTTACTAAGTTGAAAAAGGTTAGATAGAATAGATTTGAATATTAAAACAAACGGAGAATTCAAATATGGATAAATTGAACAAACTTTTTCTGTTTATTGTATTGATGGTCAGTGTCCTCTTGCCGAGTTGTCTCTTCGGTCAAGGCCATGATTTAGATGCTCTTAAAAAAGAATATCCGTTATTAATGGAACGCTATGGCAATCGACTTGAAAGCCGTAGCGCACATTATATTTTCGCCATTGACATTTCCAGTTCCATGCAAGAGTATGAGAATGTGGTACGTCAAAGCCTTGCAACTTTTGTTAAAGCGGTGCCAGATGGAGACCAAATCACTTTGATTGCTATGTGTGATGAAAACAACACGAACTATGTCAATTCAATAAAATGCATCACTATCAATTCAAAAGTGCGTCAGTCAATTGTCTCTTCTATTACCTCATCTCAATTTAAATTTCTTCGTAGAGGAGATCCTAACGATGGTTCCGACGGTTTTTCTATGACCCGTAAGGTGTTGGAGGCTATGAATGTGGTCAATAGTAGTGACCTGACATTTATTTATTTATTAACCGATTTTGAGTATTGGACTCATCGAAACAAGTTTAACAAAGCTGCCGAAGATTGGAATTGTCTTAAACCGCTGCTGACCGAAAAACATACAGGCATGATGTGTAAGTATGGTATTGAGCTGAATTACAATGGCGTAAGTCATCCTGAAGCTATTTTCAAGCCCGAATTAGATGATATTTTCGGTCCGTTGGACTATCAGCAGGCAAACTCGGCTGAAATATTAGCACAATGGTTTGGCCATATCATCAACGATATTCGCGCTCATAAAATCAATGCGATGTTGAAAGCTGATTGGAAGAAGTTGATGGAACAAACGAGTTATTCGATTGTTTGTGAGAATCGAAATTTGAATGTCGTTATGGATATGCCAAAAACGGATTTGGTGTCGGATTATTCAGTGAAAGCCATAGGCATGAAATCGGAGCACTTGGCTGCACCGGAGAATCAAGAAAAAGGGATACATGTAATAGCGGTCATCAAGGATAATCGGACACTCTTCCCCTCGGTAGTCAAGTTGGATTCGTCGGATGTGGCAATAGAGGTGCAGTTTGAATCTCCGTATGCGAATGAGATTCTTCAATTGCAGGGACTTTGTCATGAGTCACCAATGTCACCAGATGCTGTATGTATGGTTCATCAAGAGACAGCCCATATGCCTGCGCTTGGTGTTTGGAACGCGCAATGGCCGAAATGGGTATGGATAGTTATTATTGGATTGATAGTTTTATTTATCCTTTCATTAATCTGGAAATATTTACAAAATCCCGCAAAGCGTTTGACGAGCGTCTTAGTGCAACGCACAACGGGTGAGTCAACTCAACGTGTGACGGGTGAAACGGATGTGTTACCATATTCGATTGGTCAAGATGGCGATTTGAATATCCCGAATGCATCATGGCGGCTGAAGATTATTCCGAAGCGGTATAACCCTATATTCAACCCATTCCGGAAGACGGGCTATTATGCGATTCTGGAAGTCGGTGATTTTGCAGATGTTGTCAATGATATTACGGATAGTAAGATGGATACTCTTACATTCGGCAAGGTTGGATTCCTATTTAAACACAAACAAGTGCCGATGATTCGTATTGAAATTTCAGAAGGCTTGACCTCCAACGTAATAATATTATCATAAATTAATCATAAAAAATTATCATTATGAAAACTTATTTTATCGGACTTGGCGGTTGTGGATTGCAAACCGTAGCAGAACTCTCGAAACGTCTAAGTAAAGAGAAAGATTATGAGAAAGATTATGCTTTCACCTATGTAGATACCGATGGTTACACTAAAGATGATATTAACAAGAGTGGCATTGTTATTCAATCCTCTGATTTTGTGGACTTAGGTAGCACAATTCCAATGGCAATTTATAAGGAAGCAGAGAAAACAGTGGGAGTCAATGTCAATTCCAAGCGTTTCATGGAATGGGTAATTACTCAAGAACCAGGACATATGGTATTACCAAACTATCCATTAACTGATGGAGCTACTGCTCAGCGCATGGTTGGTCGTACAGGACTCTATAATTTTTATGATGCTATTTATAGCGAATTATGTTCTAAAATCAATCGTTTCAGCGAAATCGAGGTTGATGGTAATGGACGCAAAGATGTAGATATTTGGGTCATTACGTCGTCATGTGGGGGAACTGGTAGTTCGATGGTTTTAGACATCTTGTACATGATTAATCGCATTGGCAATAGCATTGTGAAAGGTGAGCCGAACGTGAAATTGGTGTTGTATATGCCTCAGGCCTTTGTAGAATCTAATGTTACGAATGACAATCATAAATTGAATGCCTATGGATGTTTTTCTGAGATTAATTTCTTTCGCTCAAATTTTGAGAATGGAAAACGCCAAACCTTTGAGCCTTTTGCCGCTCGTCCGCTTCCGACAGGTGTTAATCCAATCCAATAGATTTTCCGCTTTATCATTTCCTCATCCCTGTTTGTGTAGAAAACAACTTCGGCTCTAAAATGGAAATACGTCAATTCTATCCGACAATTGCCGAAATGATTTACTATCTGAATATGGGAGGAGCCCGTGAGAAGGTAAAAGGATTACTGAGCAATATATTGGAAGAGGTTCGTCAGAATAGACTGCTAGGAGTTACTAACCAGATGATTGGTTATGGATTCCGCGCAATCAAGAAGGCAAATAAGGAGTTGAAAGAATATCTGACTCGCCGTGCCCTTTATGAAGTAATACAATATGGACTATTGGATAAAACAGAGCCTACGAATTTTGAACAGTTGAAGAAAGAGTTCGCACAGAATGCAATCTTGAAGAACCTATTCACTATTGTAGAAACCATTCAAGAAAGTGATCGCGAATACAAATATGATAATTCTGTATGTAGTCAATCCATCGAAGGGTTGGTTAAGATTCAGTTAGATGGATCTATCAAATATGATGCTACCAAGGTGGGTGCCGATGTGGTTCGGGCGATGAGCAAGCGCTTGAACGATGCCCTTAACGGAGATTCGTTCAATCAGATAAAGAAAGACATTTATGCGCTTATCACAAACCAAATTGATGTCGCGGTGAATACTTTCATCCATTATTATGGTTTAAATCATGCTTTCAATCTGCTGAACTATGTAGATGATTTTTATTTGGAGCCGTTGTATAATTATATTTCGACAACTTTGCTGCCCACAGCATTAAAGAGTGTAGCAGTCGCCAAAGCTACATGTGATAATTTTATAGGAAGCAGTTGGATGTCTAAGAAAATCACTAAGAGCGCAGAAATTCATCAATATATNNCTGTTGCTCGTGCTATTTATCTTCGTTTGTCAATGGAAATCATTAAAGAATTGACAGAACGTTCAACGGGTTATCTTGAGAAGTTACGTAAGGGTGATAATATGAATTTTGCAGGTATTCGTAATCTGCAGAAGTTATTAGATGGAAATAGCGTTGATTTTGCAGATGCATATGCTAAGTTGGCTAAGGAGTTTCGCGCAACTGCTGCGGATATTATGACCGTATATATCCCTTCTTTGGCTGAAATCGCAACAGGAGAGGGCAACTGCGATTGGGCACCCAATAACATCTTCGATCAATTGTATCAACAAAGTATTATTGAGCAAGAGCAAATAGAGATTGGTCTAGAAAAGAAATGGGTTCCTGTTCGTAAGTCAGAGAGTGGTAGAGGTCTGACTGATATCTTGGAGCGTCTTGATCCCAATAATAATTTATTTATCCGAATCATCAAGGATAAACAAATCAATGTAGAAACGAATAGTGCAAATAGAATTATTGCAGGTGTTGAGCACGCAGTAGCGTCCTTGGTTAATGCTGATAATACTAGTGCGAGCGATTGGATTAATATGCGTTTGAGCGATGCAATCAATCATCACGATTGGATACCGAAGTCGTTCGATCGTAATCCAGAAAAACTATTCGATAGTTTCAAGGATGCTAAACGCGTACCGGTATTCTTTCCTCTCAAGGGAGGTGTAGAGATGCCTGCGAATATGCGTTTGTTGTTTGTAGGAGAAAACAAAGAATTTGCAACTAAACTCGGTTACGATGTTACCAATAAAAGTGAGCAAAGTTTTGTAGAAGATCCCCGTATGGAAGACCGATTCTTAGTGCTTCGTATGCCGGCAGGATTTAGCTTCGATATGTATAAATATTATCCTGTTTATGAATCCTTCTACAATGCTCCTGACCATCTGTATGACATACGTCATCAGGTATATGGATGCCACATTCACCGTGCGTTTAACGAGTATGGATTTGCTATCTCGCAGAACACAAATGTAAGTGGCTCCAAACCAGAGATCTCGCAACCTGCAAAAGAACATATCGATTCCTTAGTTCGCTGCTTGTATTATCAGCATGTTGTTAATCTTCTTTGGGAGAACGATAGAAATGCATATTGCAATATTTTTGGTTACTCTACGAATGATACTCGCGTGAATGATGCGGGTCTGTCTCCAGAGTTGTTGGCTCTGTTGAACACTACATCCAATCAATCAGCAGGAGTCGCTCTTCCTAACCAGTTTATCAGCCTGAGTTTTGATCCAGCGAAATTTAGCATCCATCTGCAAATGCGTGAAGTTCATTTTAATCCGACAAGCAATAACTTGGAAATTAATAGTGGTGATGTTCATAATGTAGATTTTGATAGAGATCATATGCAACAATGTAAGGCGTTTGTTGAGTGTTTAGAGGGGGTGCCAGTTTCTCTCTTTAATGTGGCAGATTATTTAGCTCAACGATTCGATGTACATACCAATGAGAAACTGAATGCCGCATTGAAGAATGTACAAGAAGAGGCAAGGAAACGCTTGCTGAATGCAGTGGATTTGAACAACAAGCCTACGTTTGCTTTCTGTTTCTTGTTTTGGAAAAGTAATCACTCTAATGACGACATACAATACATTGAGGCGATAGAGGATGCTATCAGTTCGTTGTAATCAAAAAAGAATAAATATATGACACCCTTTTGGATTGTAAATTTCTTGGAGAAGGACTCGCAAGAGTCCTTCTTTAAAAGTTATTGGAATGCCTATGTGCAGAATAATCAACAGGAAACGATTCCATTAAAGTTCTTCCACATTACTGATGGTAGTGCGGATAGTTTGACCCGTGAGGAACTAAATGAAATTGCTTTTCAAAAGTTGTCAAGGAGCACAGATGATGCAGAAAAGCTCATACCAGCGTTCACTCGCCCTAACGGCAATAAAATCAACGTCATTTTTATTGGTGATGTCACTCAGGAGAAGACAATTGAGCGTTTTCACACGTGGGCAGCCTACCTGCAGCAACAACGAATGCTGGATGTGAACCGACCGTGGTTTTCAATCAATAGCGTTTCAATGTATGGCATTTTATTGCGTCCCGAGACTATAGCAGTAGATGACAACATTATGAACAATCGTGTAAAAGGGTTTCTTAATGAGCTCAATACATTGGAGCGGATGGACATAAACCATCGTCCCTTTAATCAGGTTTTGTTTTTGCAATCTCATACAGGAAGTGAGGACCGTGCCGCAACAGAGTATGCTGCAACTTTGTCAGCATACCACATTGCCCGTACTGATGGACAATGTTTTAAGAATTATGTGCGTGAACAAGAATCTTACTTTGATGCAAATACTACGGCGGTCTTTTACGAGGCCAATGTCCAAAGGGGAATTGACGCATACAACTTGAGCTTGATTATGCTTCAAGATTTGGTGGCCAGTGAAGACAAGGCTTTTCTGAATGTTGAAGAAGCAAAGCAGTTTGTTGAGGATAATCTAAATTATACGAACTCTTTGACACCTCTGGCAATGTCCAAATATTTGGTTAGCGAATGTCCTAACATTCCATACTTTGACGTTCTTAAACCGACTTGTCGGCCTCACAATATATTTAAGATACGTACTGCATGGCAGGAATATTACAATGAATATATTGTCAAATTGAAGAGCGATTTGGTTAATAAAGTGCATAAAGAATTACTCTCTTTTGAAGACGATTATCGCAGTGTACTTTTTTCTCGCCAGCACCACTTTGTGACAGAGCGCACTGAAGCATTGCAAAATCTTGTTTTTCAAATGTTTTGTGATACTGGAAGCCATAGTCGTTTCAGACATATTGGTTTGAAACAAAGTCTTAAAGTATTGGAATATTTTAAGATAAATATAGCGGAAGCATTTAAAGACGAAAAAAGGATAGAACAAGCCTTTGTTCTGCCCGATTACTTGGAAAAAGCTGTTGCAACTGCGTCTGCGAACGGAAGAACTTCAAAGCAAGTCTTGGATGAACTCACCACACAATTAGAAAAATTGTCCGTATATAACCCAGCAAGATTGTTGCGCACCACATTACTTGGCGTTCTTGTGGGAATACCTCTATCTATTTTCTTATCGCCCATAGCGTTAGTGTCCATACCCTTGATCATTATGGCAGACACGATGGTGTTCAATGCCAAAGTAAAGCATATTGAATCGCTGAAAGACCAGTATGTGGGAATGCGACTGCAAGAAATACGTGAACGCCTCAATGAGCAAATCCAACAATGTATTGACACTACGCAAAAAGAGATAAAACAGTATATCAAATGGTTGCATGACAAAAAACTCGTGTGGCTGCAAGATAATCTATCCGTATTAGCAGCTCCAAGTACACAATTTAAGTTCAACAAAGTGTTTCAACCTCTTCTTGATGAAGCATTAATCGATTCTCGCAGGCTTATTCCTGCACAAGACATTGATTTGAGTAGAAGGAGCAAAGATTTATTGAAACCTGGTACTTTTGGACAATATCCTCTTACAGAAAATGTTCCTACGACACAGTTAAATTCGGTCGAAAACGGTTCACCAGTAAGCATTTTCGATCTTGTGAACGGAGAAAAAAACACCGTCCAAGAACTCGTGCAAAGACTTATGCACCAAGATGAAAATGTGACCGGGGGTACGGAAGAACAGGTTGATTTCCATAAGCATGAAAGTTCTTCAAATCGCTCAATGCTTTTGCTGCTGGATGTTTCGGGAAGTATGTTTGGGGAGATGGGAAGTTTGAAACAATATGTCAAAGATTTGGAAAGTCTCGGAGAAATAGAATGGATAGCATTTGACGATAAGGTTGTGGCCACAAGTCGCGACACGGACATTGAAAACCTAACGAGCGGTGGTGGCACATGTTATATTCCTGCTATACAGGAAGCTGTAAAATGGTTGAAATCAGACAATTACGACGATGTTGTTTTATTAAGTGATGGCGGTCCTTTCGAAACAATAAATGATATTGTAAGTGTTGCACAGGCACTTAAACAGCCTCTCAATACCATTGCTGTTGGAGCTTCAGCTGCGGAAAAAGTATTAATTGAAATAGCGCTTCAAACTGGTGGTGAGGAAATCACTGTGGCGAACTTTGAAGAAATCAGAGATTCTGAAAAATGGAATAGTGAAATTCTCCCAAGACTAGCCTTACTTGATAACGGTGATTATCCCTTCGGTGAACTGATGAAGCACACTCAGATAGTTGCCTGTGCTAAAGCTTTACAAAAATTCACTTTGAAACAATTGGAAGATAATGCCTTAACAATTCCTAAGATCTTCGCACAGTATATTTGCAAAAATGGTTTTGAGGAATGGCTTGACTTCACTTCACAACGCAACACATTGGCACAATCAGCCGCGCCACAGGCTGATAGATTCTGTTTCTCCACCGTGAAAGAGCCTGATGTTGACAACATGGAGCAACGCATTTCAAATATGTGCAATCGTGCAATGCGGATGGACAACTCCGATAAAGAGCCTGCCATGATTCTCTCATTGATGTCACTCAGACCACTCTCAAACATTGGGGACTTGCAATGGGCTTCAACAATGAAACATGGTGACGAAACCATTAACGACATAGAAACACTGAAAAGTTTGAAACAGGATGGTTACACATTTCAAAATATTTATGATGAAGAAATAAGAAACATTTGACCATTTCATATTTTAAAATCATGACTTCTCGATATCCTTTGACTACAAAGGGGACCTCTTTATCCATAAGTATAAACAGTATCCCCAAAGCATCCGATTCCAAAACTGGAATTGGAGATTTGATCCTACCATCTTCTTATCTTTTCATGGCCCTTTATTATCCCCTGTTTCTTATAGCAAGAAACCTATCTGGCAGTTTTTTGCCATGGATTGTCGGTATAGCGTATCCTGTCATTTTCCTGCTGCTATATTTTGTCAAGAGGGGATATGTACATAATAATCGTGAAATTACTTGGATAAACATCATCAACAACAATGTTGGTTTAGGCTTTATCGACAGTTGTATTGCCATTGTTGCTGTAGTATTGCTGATACTCTCTTTGATCGGTAGGATTTCCTCTTTGTTTTTACCTGTGCTATTGTCCTCGTTAGTTGGGGTGATGGTTAATTCGTTTTTTTATAAGCGAACCCGTGTCGTGGAAGATCCCTATGAGTCTTGGAACGGCGAGTGGCGCAAGCGGCGTTTCAGTCCCATCCCGCAAAACAGTAATGGCACCGTTGATATCCCCTTTTCATGGGTGGATATTTTGGCAAAAAAAAGGATAAAGGGAAGTGATAATACGGATAGCTTTGTGATACAGATGCGACAAACGGACTTTGAAGGGAATAATCCACGTGTGCGTGAGCATAATCCCTTTTACAGTCCAGGATTACAGTGCGAGGAAAACCGTGAGGTATTTACGAACATGGTCCTGGATGGTGCTGATAAAATTCTACATGATGCTGGAGAGAATGATTGTTATGAGGATATGGCCTTGACACAAATAGTGAATAGTGCCTATGATGTTTGCAAGAGGTATAATTTGGCGGATTTTGAAATGTATGACCTTATTCTAATGTTCTGTCAGACAAATATCAAGTATAAACTTGACAATGAATGCGAGAGCATAAACAATATTGAAGAATACTATCGTTTTGCTTCCGAAACTCTATATGACCGAACTGGCGACTGTGACTGTAAAGCGGTATTGGCATACAAACTGTTTGAATTACTTGGAGTGGCACCGCAATTTGTCATTGTCAAGGCTAATCATGAGGATGCATACAATCATGCTGCCATTGTTCTCCGTGACGATGCGGACTCACAAACATCCTTGCCACCACAATACAAAGAGTACGAAGCAGGCAAAGGAGTATACTGTGAAGCCACTGCCAATGGAGACATGCATCCGGGTGACCTTGCAGAGGGGGTGGATTATTCGTCAATGAAATTTGTGAACAGAAATGCTAAACTATAAGAAAGAATTGTGATAAATGTTTTGTGGGAAAAAATGATTTACCATTGATAAAGGATTCGAAATCAAAAAACATAAATATATGAATACTCTCATCCCAACCATAGAACTTGAGCAACAGCTCGGTTCCCAGATTTACACAGCCCTTCAGGGACCTGTTGTGGAGGAAGTTATCCGTATGACCAAAATCGGAAGCGGCGATGCATACTGGCGTAGCAATATGGAGGGACATTGTCTCAAGGTACAGCAGGATTTGTTGCCGGACTTCCATGCGCTTTGCCAAGAGGTGAAAAGCAAACTCGGTTTTGACGAACCTGTGGACTTTTATATAACGGGCGATTCAACGGTCAATGCTTTCTCTTTGGCTGCGGAGGACGAAGGAGAACCGCATATCGTAAACGTTAATTCAGGACTTTTCGATTTAATGTCTGAGGATGAACTACGTTTTGTGATCGGACATGAACTTGGACACCTCATCAATCAAGACACAGCGTTAAGTCGCCTTATTCATTTTGTGTTTCCTCCAGACTCCAACGTTCCTGTTTCGTTGCAATACAAAATACGTTTGCACGACCAGTTGGCCGAACTGGTGGCAGACCGTTACGGCTATATGGCCACGGGTAATTTGGATGTTTGCGTGACGGCATTCTTCAAGATGGCCTCAGGATTGGATTTAGCAAAAATGAACGTGAGCATAGACGCGTTGATTGCTGACAACACCCGTCGATTGGAATATTTCCTAAAAGATCGTGGCACAAGTCGTTCATCGCATCCTGTCAACCCCATCCGAGTACAAGCATTAAATCTTTTTGCTAACGCAAACTCGGACGAAGAGCTACAGGCAGGCATGGATGAACTCATCGAGATTTTGCTCAAGGTAGGTGATTCAGAGTTGGATGAACATTTGGCACGCTTCATAGCATCCTCTGGACTCATCGTGGCTTCATTAGACGGTGCTGTTAATGAAGATGAGGTTGATCAAATTATTGATTCTTTGTCTTGCCTCAAAATTTTTCCACGTATCTTCTTAGATGAGATTGCGGAAAGCAATGTGGGAGATATTTTTAACCAAGCGGTAGGAAACATCCTTAACATTAATCCCGGCATGCGCGAAGGACTGCTTCAGTACATGGTGAATATTGTAATGTCTGATAAAAAGATCACGGAAGAGGAAGTTGCTTTTCTTTACGATTTCGGCGACAACATTGGCTTCAGTCAGATGGAAGTGGCATCCGCCATCGCAGAATCCATACAGAAGAGTTATGTGCCGAGTTTGGAGTCGATATGCTAAAGTTTAAGAAATGTGTTGGTCATAGGTGGGATATATTATCATAAACGGCAATATTACAGCCTGCTTCTATTCCTTGCAGTTAATCAGGAATTGCGTTGGGGTAAAACATATTGTTGAGAATTATTAAAGAAACAAGTTAAGAATTTAAAGAAAATGAGCGATATTAAAGACGAAAACATGCAATTAGAAGGCGTTGATACTCCAGTCGAATCTGGCCTTAATGAAGGTGACATGATAGGGAACGATGTTTTTGTGACAGAGGACGATAGTTTTTTGACGGATGATTTCAAATGTGGGGAATTGTTGCTGGATGCAGACGAGGACAGGGAGGCATTCAACCTGTTCCTTCGTGTAGCTGTTGAGGAGAAGAGACAAGATGCTATAGACAAATTACTTTACATAGTACTGAAAAATTCTCATAATGCCGAACTGCTTGATAACGATACGTGGGAAAAGGTCGAAAAACTATCTAAAAAAGGTAAAGGATATGAATATGCATATTTGCTGTTGCATTTCAAATATTATGCCAAGGGTGGAGACGAAGACAACATAATAGCTTTCCGTTACCTTGAGGAATACTTTAAGTGTTTTGAAAAAAACAGAAAGGTGATATCTCCGATAGCATATCTTCAAAAAGGTATTTGCTTGGAATTTGGAGTGGGTGTTCCCGTGGAGGTCGTTTCTGGCAAAGAAGCTATGAAATATTACAAAAAAGCATTGGATAGGGGTTGCGTATATGCATATAAGTATATTACTTGTTTGTATCTTTTTGGAGCAATAGACATAAAGGCTAACTTGGAAAATGCTGAAAGAAAGTTGAAGGAAGGTATAAAATGTTTTAAAGATAGGTTTGAAAAGAAAGATAAGAGCTTAAAACCTTTTTTCGAGGCGTTGGGTGGTTGTTGTTTTAAGTTCGGTCTGGTTGAAAAAATGGCTGGTGATGGAAAAGAATTGGCCCAATATATGATAGACAACAACATAAAAGGTGGACATTATTTGATGGGGTCTTTTTACCTATACAGCAATCCTGATTATAATATGGAAATGGCTAAGAATTATTTTATGGAAGCTTTAAAAAACAACGAGGTTTCAGCATACGGGACACTTGCTTTGATTAACAAGATTGAAAAGAAGAAAGAAACTGCATATAAATTGGCCCACAAAGGTTATTCTGAAAACGATTCATTGTCTTTTACTTTACTCGGACAGATGTACGAAGAGCTGGGTGAAATGGAAGAAGATGACAATAAGGCGAAGAAATGTTATTATAAAGCATGGGATTACTATGAGAAAGCTTATAACATATTTGGTGTGTGTTCTGACAATTTAGGATGTCTTTATTTAGACAAAGGTATATTCACAGAGGGCTATTCTTCAGAGGAAATGGCGCAAATTTTGGAAAAAGGGGCCAAGCAGCTCAACCCCAAAGCTATTTCGTGTTATCTTAGATTAATACAAATGATCAATGGGCAAGACAGCTCCACAATCAATTATGAGAACGCAAATAAACTTCCAAATGAATATCGAGAAAAATTTCATAAATACTTGGAGGTCGGAGCAAAAACGGGGGATGTTGATTTGGTTGTAGTGTATATAAAAGCTAATTTTGTTGATGAGAGAACCAAAGCAAAGCTTTTCAAAGGAGTATTAGATGAATCTTATTTTTTAAGTGGTGTTCAATTAGAATCCGTTTATAAGTATGCGGATAAGAAAACCAAGGCGATGGTACTCGAAAAACTGTTAAAACAAAGCTTTATCTTGGGTGACCAATTAGAATCCATTTATAAGTATGCGGATAGAACGACAAAGGCAGAAGTTACCCAAAAGTTGTTGGAACAGCGTTTTATAGCTGAAGACCAATTTGAATCTGTTTGTAAGTATGCAGATGAGGAAACAAAGATGATGGTCGCAGAATTGTTGTTGGAAGTATCTTCTTTAAATGATGACCAAATAGAATTTGTTTACAAGTGTGCAGATGAGGAAACCAAAGCAAATCTTTCCAAAAAGTTAGTGGATGATACTTACTCTGTAAGTAGTAAAAAGCAGTTTGTAGATATCGTAGAGCACTATAACGAAAAGCAGGATGATTCTTTTCGTTTTTGGTTCCTTGATTCTTTGTTCAAGCTGTTTTATGTTGAAAATGAAAATAGGTTTGGTGAATACACAAGCGAATTAAAAGATGTCATTGAAAACTCAGCAGATGAAAACATAAAGGAGCTGTGGAGGGATTTGCTGCACAAAATTGGAGAAGCCGACAAGAATGATGTCAATAAGGAAACTTCTCGTCAGTTGTTACTGCGCTACTTGCTGTCGCACATTATGCATCCAAAGAATGAGGATTTCAATAAAAATGAAAATTCATCTGATGAAGTTTTGAAATCTACCGTTAACTTCATAGATGCCATCCAAAATTCAAAGAATGAGGGACTGAAAAAAGTGATTGAGAAAATTGGTGATGAAGTGAGATGTTTTATTGACTCTTGTTTTGCCGAAACCATCAGTGAACTTTTTTCTTGAACGATGCGGGAAAATTAATAGATGAGCCCCTTAATAGATAAACAATTATGGAGGAAAAAGATATATTAAAAGAATTTTTAAATAATATCACAGTTGATGCAACAATCAGAAATTTAGGTGATCTTTATCAGAAATATATAAAGGAAGCGGAAAAACTTGACTTGGAGGATGAATTTGGAGAATACAGAAAAGATAGAAAAGATCAAGAAATAGGATTCCATTTTTCTTTGAGGATTGATTTGCCGTCGGATATTCCAACAAGAAGCAATAATGAAAATGTGCATGTTGACTTTGAATATCCACGAAACTGGAATAATGGAGAAAAATTAGATTATGAAAGTCTTCCATTCCACCCTAATCGAGCTTGTCGAGTAGCATATTACACCCCATATACATTTTTTAAACAGGGTTCCTCTGGGACATCCACGACTCAAACTGGGTGTGAATTCACAATAGATGCTGTGAAAATCGATGAAGAGAAAGATGCGGGTAATGTAGGCGAGGAGGAAAAGAGGTTTATCAATAGTGTTTATGATAAAAGCATTCAAGGCAAGCCATTAATACGAAAGTTGTACTATGGCTGTTTTGCAGTTGATTGGGCAGACGATGGTCAAGAAGGATTATCTCGTTGTTTTGTAATGTCAGACAATGCAGATGATTTCATTTTCCGAGCAGAAAATGTAACTGCTAGAATTCGAGAAGATATAATAGAAAAAGTCCGCAAATTATCGTCGTCTATAAGGAATAAACACATAAAAAATCTTATGAGGTTAGTAAAACGTGAAACCGTCAAATCCGCCAAGGCAGCCGTTATGTCGCGTAACATGAGCCACAATTTGGGAAGCCATGTGATGTTCTATATAAAGCAAAAACTGCAATCCGTTGGAAAAATATTCAAAGATGGTGTATTGGCAGAGCTTGTCAACATTGATGAATTAAAAGACTTGTGTGCTGACGATTTATCTTTAAAAATCTCTCAAATTGTAGATTCTTTAAATGCAGAAAAAGACAAGAAGGATGAAAACAGCAATTTAGAAATGCCTTTTTTGGTTGGCTTGGGACGTTTCCTGAATTATCTACAAGAGCGACAAGACTATATTGCAACAGTTGCAACGGATTATATTCCATACAAGTCAGTAATTAATTTCAAGGATGCCATCTACGATGAACTAAAACCGGAACTCAGGTTTAAACGCCATCATGACAATTCGATAGTTGGAAAAGCAGCAGCCAATCTGCTCCTTGAGTATATAGCATATTCCGAAGGAATTACCCAAAGCAACCAAATAGAGCTTCTGTTTAGAAAGGAAGACACAAACAATGGTAACAACACAGCATATTTTGATGGCGGAGGTTCTCCCACCGATGTTCCCATAAAACTCAGGCAATTAAATATTGCATTGCCAGGAGGTAATCTCGGACGACAGGCTTTTTTCTCCATTATGGAAAACATTATTCGTAATACAGCCAAGCACGATGCCGCCACTATGAGCACTGGGTGTAAAAAACTAACATTCAAGTACGATTTGATTGATTTAAATGAAACATCCAGTTTGTATGCATGGACCAATAGTGGAATTTATAAGGACTCATCTAGTTTGACAGAAATATATATAAACAAGAGTAATGATTTTCATTATTTAGGCATTACTATTGATTTGAAAAATAATAAATTAGATGAAACACTGAAGAAGATAAAATGTGGTTTGGATAAGGGGTATTTAAATGATG
>LXOW01023902.1_pt1 | contig 17438 bp, 13 predicted proteins | sample 1368591 | NCBI WGS metagenome assembly LXOW01 (sample SAMN04884650, study PRJNA319009) | bovine gut metagenome | isolation source: Cow rumen | host: Bos taurus | place: Italy: Legnaro (PD) | collected 2014-07-09 | reverse complement strand
CTACAGGCTGGTGCAAACGGGAAGCACGGACGGCAGAGGTGCCGTCCCTACAGGCTGGTGCAAACGGGAAGCACGGACGGCAGAGGTGCCGTCCCTACAGGCTGGTGCAAACGGGAGGCACGGACGGCAGAGGTGCCGTCCCTACAGGCTGGTGCAAACGGGAAGCACGGACGGCAGGGTGCCGTCCCTACAGGCGGGTGCGGATGGGGAACGGCGGACAAGCACTGCTTGTCCCTGCGCACGCTGAACGCTGAACCCTGAACCCACCCTGATCCTTGCTCCCTGATCCCTGTCACTCTACCGCAGCGGGATCTCCCGCTCCGCGAAGGCTTTCAGGAGGGTGTCCATGTCGGAGGGCACGGAGATGGGCTCGCCGCAGGCCTGGATGGCGTTGGCGACGTCCTTGAGGCCGTTGCCGGTGACCACGGAGACCACCGTGGCGTTGGGGTCGATCTTCCCCTGCTCACAGAGCTTTTTCAGCCCCGCCGTGCCGGTGACCCCGGCGGGCTCTCCAAAGACGCCGCAGGTCCGGCCCAGGAGTTTTTGGGCCGCCATAATTTCCTGGTCTGTAACTTCCACGGTGAGGCCGCCCGACTCCTGAATGGCGCGGATGGCCTTGTCCGGGTTCCGGGGCACGCCCACGGCGATGGAGTCCGCCAGGGTGTTCTCCTCCATGGGCCGCCAGGGGGCGTTTTCCTCCACGGCCCGGTTGATGGGATAGCAGCCCGCCGCCTGGGCGGAAATCAGCTTGGGCAGACGGTCGATAAAGCCGATGGCGTAGAGGTCCTTGAGGCCCTTCCAGAGTCCGGCGATGGTGCAGCCGTCGCCCACGGAGATGGCGATATAGTCCGGCACCTGCCAGCCCAGCTGCTCCATGATCTCCAGGGCCACGGTCTTCTTGCCCTCGGAGAGGTAGGGGTTGATGGCCGCGTTGCGGTTGTACCAGCCCCAGCGGTCGATGGCCTGCTTGGACAGCTCGAAGGTGTCCTCATAGCTGCCCTGGACGGAAATGACCGTGGCGCCGAAGGTCATGAGCTGGGCCACCTTGCCCTTGGGAGCCCGGGAGGGGACGAAGATATAGGTCTTGAGGCCCGCAGCCGCGGCGTTGCCCGCCAGGGAGGAGGCGGCGTTGCCGGTGGAGGAGCAGGCGATGACCTCCGCCCCGGCCTCCCGGGCCTTGGCCACGGCCATGGCGGAGGCCCGGTCCTTCAGGGAGGCNNCCTTAATCCAGAGCCGCCGGATACCCAGTTCCTTCGCCAGCCGGTCCGCCTCATAGAGGGGAGACCAGCCCACTCGCAGGGGCGGCAGCTCTGTGTCCGGCTCTACGGGGAGCAGCTCCCGATACCGCCACATGTCGTAAGGGCGGGTTTTCAAATCATCCTTGTGGAAAACCGACTTGATATAGTCGTAATCGTAGACAATATCCAAAATCCCGCCGCATTCGCAGTTGGTCAGATCGGGAACCGCGGGATATTCCCTGCCGCATTTCACACAGCGGCCACAGATTACGTTTTTCATGCGGCAACTCCTTTGTAAGATTGAATAGGGGCGCACGGCGTGCGCCCCTCAGCGGGTCGAAAAGATGGAAGAAGTAAGAGGTGAGAATTGAGAATTGAGAATTGAGAATTGAGAATTGTCGGTGTTTTGCAGATTGCCATCTGCAAAACGAAATAGATTTCCCTGTCCCTATTTCAAATTCATTCTCAGATAGCAATATGGGAATACCACAATTATGCATTCTGTATTCTGCATTTTGCATTCCGTCAACCGTGCGGGGATGGCGGGCAGATTGCCCGCGCTACAGAAGGGTGCGTCGTTGGCACCTCTTACCTTTTACTTCTTACCTCTTACCTGTCGGAACGTTCGGGGCGTCGAAGGCGCCGCCCCCTACGATCCCTGATCCCTATCCCTTCGGTCCGTACACCTTGTACAGGAAGGTGATGATCTCCGCCCGGGAGCAGACCTTGTTGGGGCTGAACTGGCCGTTGCCGGTGCCGCCGGTGACGCCGTTCTCCACCGCCCAGAGAACGGCCTTGTAATACCAGGCGCCGGGCTTCACGTCGTTGAAGGGATTGTAAGCGGTTTCGGGGTCCGGCGCCCCCTTGGAGGCCCAGAGGAAGGTCATGGCCTGGGCGCGGGTGCAGGTCTGGCCCACGCCGAACTTGCCGCCGCCCACGCCGCCGGTGATGTTGTTTTCCGCGGCCCAGAGGACGGCCTTATAGTAGTACTGGCTGGCCTTCACGTCGGAGAAGGGATTCTCCGTGGTTTGGGGCTCCGGCGCGCCGTTGGCCTTCCAGAGGAAGGTGACGATCTGCTCTCTGGTGCAGCTCTGCTTGGGGCCGAAGCGGTTGGCGCTCACGCCGCCGGTGATGACGGGGTTGTGCTGGATAGCCCACTTGACCGCCTCGTAGAAGTAATCCCAGGCGCCCACGTCCTCAAAGGGCAGCTTTTCCACGAACATGGCGCGGATGTGTCTGTTCTTGTCCAGGTTGAAGGTGAAAGTCGGCGTCTTGCTCAGGAACTCGAAGGTCTCACAGTCGATCCAGCCCTTGAACATGTGGTCCGGGTCTGCCTTGGCCTCCATGGTGATGGGGCCGGCCTCGGTGCCGGAGAAGTCCATGGTGGTGACCCATTTGTAGGGCTCCCGGTCAGAGCGGATCTTGCCGCCGCCGTAATACACGTCCGCGGTGAAGCTGTATGCGCGGGGAATGGTCACGGCCACCACCGCGCCCACGTAGTTGGGCATGGTATCCGACAGGTCCACCTGCCGGACGACCTGAGCGTTCTTTCCCTCCACGTTGATCTGGACCTTGTTAGCGTCGAGGATGTATTTTCCCGTGTCGTCGCCCACGTAGACGAGGGCGTAGTAGGTCTTGCCGCCCTCCAGATTGCCGTCATAGATTTCCGTGCCCAGCTCCGAGGAATCGAACCAGCCCTGCACGCCTGCATGAACGCCGGGGGTCAGGCAGGTCACCTTGGGATGGGCCACAATGGCATTCTGGCCGGCGCGGGGGGTGTTAATGAAGACGTCGGCTTTGGTAAGGGTATCCCCTGACTGGGGGGTCATACTGAAAATGATCTCCAAGCCCCAGTCGGAGTAGGTCCTAACATGAACGACCTCCGCCCCATGGAGGATGACATCGGGCAACTGGCCGGCGACGGGCACCGATACAATGACCCGGCTGTAATAGGTCACGCCCTTTTGCAGGGGCATGGTATAAACCAGATCCGGATGCAGGTTGCCGTCCACCAGGCCAATGAAGAAGTTTTCGGTTTCATGAATCGAATAGCTGGCATTGGCCGGAACGGTAACGGTGGGCTTGTCCACATCGTTCACCAGGCAGTCTTCGGGCAACTCCACCCAAAGCTCCACCGTCCGCTCGCAGGGAATCCACATGGCGTAGAGCGTCAAGTCCTGGGTAACCGGGTTATTGAAGGGATAGCAAGCGCCGAAGTCGGTGGCAAAGGGGTCCAGGCTCCAGTCATAGAACTGCTCCCAGAGCTTATCGGACATTCTGACGTCATTATAGTTCCGAATTACGTCCCAAACCGTAGCGCCGATGGGTACCTGGATCGGCGCGGGAGGGGCGTCCTCGCTTCCGTTGGCGTCAAAGGTGACAGTGACCGTCCCGGGGGCGCAGGTGAAGTAGACCAGTACGGCAGCCTCTTTATCGGAAATAAGGCTTGTTTCTCCGTAATGGAAGTTGATCCAGCCCTCGACATTCTCGTCAAAATAATTGTATTCCTTGGCCTTCAAAATTACCTGGCAGGCATAGGTTTGGTTCGCCACAAAGGTGTAGCTCTCATCCAGGAATTTTCCCACGGGGTTGCCGTCTCCGTCCACCTCGAAGAAATGGACCTCGTCCACCGTATAGGGGTCTTCGTCATAATGGGCAAGGCCGGTAAAATTCGGATGTGCTCCAGCCAAAGGATAGCTTGCGGTAACATAGACCTCATAAATGGGCTCGTCGTTCGGTCCGGCCAGGGCGATCGTGGGCAGCAGACCGGCGGTCAGAATGACGGCCAGCAAAAGCGCGAGGCAGCGGGTAAATCTGATATGACTCATGGGTTGTCCTCCTTTTCTGGTCGAATGGTTGTTTTCGAAGCAGGCGGGTGCGTCCCGTGGCGCACCGGTGTGCGCCGCTACGGAGGCTGGTGCGGGCTGCGGACGGCAGAGTGCCGTCCCTACAGGCGGGTTTCGTCTCTGTCATTCTGAGCAACGCGAAGAATCCGCATCCCCCGTCCTGTCATTTTGCATCTTGCATTTTGCACTTTGCACTTTGCATTTTGCACTTTGCATTCTGCATTCTGCATTTGCCGTCCCTACGGGCGGGCGCGGACGGGGAACGGCGGGGCGTAGAGGGCGCCGCCCTCTACGATCCCTGATCCCTGGACGCGCGGGGCGTCGAGGACGCCGCCCCCTACGGGCGGGTGCGGACGGGGAGGCGCGGACGGCAGAGTGCCGTCCCTACACGCCCTGATCCCTGCTTACAGCAGCCCAACCTCGGCGTTGAAGGCCTCGGTGAGTTTGTCCAGCTCTGCCGCCTGGGCGTGGACCTCGTCCCAGACCTGGGGCTTGTACCACTGGTCGTCCAGGTCCTCCACCTTCATCTGCTGCTGCTCGACCCAGGTGTAATACTTGAGGTTGTGGACGCGCTTGCGCTCGGGGTAGGTCAGCTCCAGCATGTTGTCGGTCTTGAGGCCCAGCATGTGCAGGGCGTGATCCTTGGCGGCCTCGGTGACGGTGTAGGCGCCGTACATCTCGTTCAGCTCCTCCACGCGGGACTTGTACATCACGGCGGAGTCGGTCAGCACGGTGACCAGGACGTCGTCCTCGGTGAGCTCGTACCACTTGGCCATCTTGATGCAGCAAAGCACGTTGGCGATGCCGGAAATGCCCATCCAGGTGAACTTCTCGATCTGCTCGTCGCTCATCTTCAGCTCGTCCTTCAGGTACTTCTGGCCCTCGGGGGTGTTGAAGAGCCGCAGCAGGCGCTGGGAGTCCTCGTCGTCGATGGCGATGCCCATGTCGGTGTTGCGGACGTTGTGGACCCAGGGGATGTGCTTGTCGCCGATGCCCTCGATCCGGTGGCCGCCGAAGCCGTTGTTGACGATGGTGGGGCACTGCAGGGCCTCGCCCACGGCCAGCTTGGCCTTGGGATAGCGCTCCTTGAGCAGGTCGCCCGCGGACATGGTGCCGGCGGAGCCGGAGGTGAAGGCAGCGCCCGCCAGCCGCTGGCCGGGCTTCTTGACCGCCTCAAAGAGCTCCGCCAGGGCGGTGCCGGTGACGTTGTAGTGCCACAGGGGGTTGCCCATCTCGGCAAACTGGTTGAAGATCATCATGGTGGGGTCCTGCTTCAGCTCCCAGGTCTTGTCGAAGATCTCCTTGACGTTGGACTCGCAGCCGGGGGTGGCGATGATCTGACCGGCGATGGATTTCAGCCAGTCGAAGCGCTCCTTGGACATATCCTGGGGCAGGATGGCCACGGAGTCCACCGCCAGCAGCTTGGAGTTGAACGCGCCGCCGCGGCAGTAGTTGCCGGTGGAGGGCCAGACCGCGTGGTGGTAGGTAGCGTCGAACTGGCCGGTCACCAGACGGGGTACCAGGCAGCCGTAGGAAGCGCCTACCTTGTGGCAGCCGGTGGGGAACCACTTGCCTGCCATCGCCAGGATGCGGCAGGGCACGCCGGAGAGGGCGGAGGGAATCTCAATGTAGTTGGGGACCTTTTGGAACAGGCCGCCGGATTCCTTGGCCTCGTTGTGCCAGTTGATGCGGAAGAGGTTGATGGGGTCCACGGCCCAGAGGTCCGTCTTGGCAAGCTTTTCCTTGATCTTCTCGGGGATCAGGTCCGGGTTCTGCATCTGGGCGATGGTGGGGATGATGACGTTGTGCTCCCTTGCTCGCCGAATGTTATGGGCAAGGCCTTCCTTGCAAATGGAAAGATCAATCATGGTGTTTCTCCTCCTGTTTGGAATCTAAGTATGAATATAGGGTATACTTGGAAATGCCGAAGAATTTTGCGATTTTGTCTCCGGCCTTTGTGATGAGCATGGCGCCGCTGTCGGAGAGGAAGCGAATGGCGGTGGTTTTATCCTCCTTGGTCATGCGGGCCACCGGCTTGCCGACAATTTTGACAGAACGGTCAATCAAATCGTCCAACAGGTCGTTGACATTGTTGGGAATCTGGGCTGGTTCAGCCTGGAACGTCTCGGCGGGGGTCGTCAGCTCCGAAAGCATGGTTTCCGCCAGCGTCAGGGCGGAAACGTCGAAGTTGATTCCGAAAATGGCGCAAACCCTGCCGTCCTCCCCCCGGAGAAATACCGTGGAGGATTTCAGCAGCTTGCCGTTTGGCGTCCGGGTCAGATAACTCAGGCGGTCAGCCGCCGGATCGTCCGCGGCTCTTTGAAGCTGTTCCAGCACCACCTGGCTGGGACCGTCCCCCAGCTTACGGCCGGTAACCTGACCGTTTTCGATGGCAACCAGAGAGTGCTCCGCAGCCTGGGGAGAAATCTCATGCACCACAACCTCACAGCCGCTGCCAAACTGAACGGCAATGGCCTTGGCAACCGTTTGCAGCATTTCCAGCTCATGGGGTTTGAGCATAGGTCCCCTCCTCTCAATGTCTATTTTCACCCCTACATAATAGCACACCTTTGTGGGAAATCCAACAATAATATTTGCATTCTCAAAAAATAATTTTGGTGGGCTGAAAATATTTGGAAAATGGGTTGACTTCCGTTTCTCTTGTGTTACAATAGAATTCGTTATTCTATTTGTATTTTTACATTGTCAGTCGATTCAGCGGAAAAAGGAGGTCTATCTGATGGATTATGAGCAGATTCGGCGCACAGCCGAAGGGTACAAGGAAGATATGAGTCGTTTTTTACGGGATATGATCGCAATTCCCTCTGAATCCTGTGAGGAGGAAGGCGTGGCAAGGCGCATTGCCCGAGAACTCACCAAACTGGGCTACGACAAGGTAGAGTTCGACAAGCTGGGCAACGTGATCGGCTGGCTGGGCGAGGGCGAAAAGATCATCGCCATCGATTCCCACATCGACACCGTGGGCATCGGCAACCGGGAAAACTGGACGGCCGACCCCTACGAGGGCTACGAGACCGACACGATCATCTACGGCCGGGGCGGCTCCGACCAGGAGGGCGGCATGGCCGCCGCGGCCTACGGCGGCAAGATCATGAAGGACCTGGGCCTGATCCCCAAGGGCTATAAGCTCATGGTCGTCGGCTCCGTCCAGGAGGAGGACTGCGACGGCATGTGCTGGCAGTCCATCGTCAACGAGTACTTCAACGGCCCCGAGGACGCCCGGAGCAAGATCGAATTCGTCATCTCCACCGAGCCTACCGACGGCGGCATCTACCGGGGCCACCGTGGGCGCATGGAAATTCGCGTGGACGTCCACGGCGTGAGCTGCCACGGCTCCGCCCCCGAGCGCGGCGACAACGCCATCCACAAGATGGCCGAGATCCTGCTGAACGTCCGGGACCTCAACGAGAACGACGCGGGCGACGACAAGGAGATCAAGGGCCTGGTCAAGATGCTGGACCCGAAGTACAACCCCGAGCACTGGGAGGACGCCCGCTTCCTGGGCCGCGGCACCTGCACCACCTCCCAGATCTTCTACACCTCTCCCAGCCGCTGCGCCGTGGCGGACTCCTGCGCCATCTCCATTGACCGCCGCATGACCGCCGGCGAGACCTACAAGAGCTGCCTGAAGGAGATCGAGGACCTGCCCGCCGTGAAGAAGTACGCCAAGGACGTGAAGGTCTCCATGTATATGTACGACCGTCCCTCCTGGACCGGCCACGTCTACGAGACCGAGGCCTTCTTCCCCACCTGGATCAACAAGGAGACCGCGCCCCACGTCCAGGCTCTGGTGGACGCCCACCGGGCCCTCTGGGGCGACAAGCGCCTGTGGGTGGACGAGACCGCCCGGGCCAAGCGCGAGGGCCGTCCGCTGACGGACAAGTGGACCTTCTCCACCAACGGCGTGTCCATCCAGGGCCGCTACGGCATCCCCTGCGTGGGCTTCGGCCCCGGCGCGGAGAGCCAGGCCCACGCCCCCAACGAGATCACCTGGAAGCACGACTTAGTTGTCTGCGCCGCCCTCTACGCCGCCGTCCCGATGCTGTACAAGCCCGAGAATAAGACCGAATCCGCCACCGCGTTCCGGCAGGAGCTGACAGGGAACGAGATCAGATAAGGGATCAGGGATCAAGGCCCGTAGGGACGGCACCCTGCCGTCCGCCGTTCCCCATCCGCGCCCGCCCGTAGGGACGGCACTCTGCCGTCCGCCGTTCCCCGCACAGACGAGGGATCAGGGATCAAGGGCCGTAGGGACGGCACTCTGCCGTCCGCCGTCCCCCATCCGCGCCCGCCCGTAGGGACGGCACCCTGCCGTCCGCCGTTCCCCGCACAGACGAGGGACCAGGGATCAAGGATCGGGGGCCTGTAGCGACGCACACCGTGCGCCACGGGACAGGCTTTCCCGTCTGTCATCCTGAGCGTGTAGGGGACGGGTCTCCCGTCCCGGAATCCGTTTCCCCTGTAGCGGGCTTGGCAATGAATGATGAATTGTAATCTTTTATATTGCCATTTGAAAACTGATTCCGGAGGAAAATGAATATGCGTAAACGCAAGCACCTTCGCATTTTTGCCTTATCGGTCACGGTCATTTTGTGTCTTATGCTTTCCGGCTGCCTCTATGTGCCAATTATCACAATGGATGACACCGCTCCGCATGCCGGACTGGATGTGGTGAAGGAGATCAATCCGGACGGTTCTCTCGGCAAGAGCAAGACCTTCACCGGTGATGGCTTTACAATCACGCTGACCGATCTCTTTCGGGAACAGACGAGCGAAATGGGCTTTGACGCCTATTACAATTCTCCCTTCTGCGGCGTTATGGTTCTGAAGGAGCCCTTCTCCCTCCAAGAAGGAATGGAGGAGGAGACACTGACGGAATACGTCGAAAGCGTGATCAAAAACAACGGAAACGATGCCCAACCTCAGGAAAAGGACGGCTTGGTTTTTTATCGGTATTCCAATCCCGATCCCGAATATGATATGTCCGGATACAGCTATTCCTTCAAGGGCAGCGACGCCTTTTACATTGTTCAATTCGTGTTCCTTACATCCGACGGGGAAAACCTCGCAGATACGATACACGCTTTCGCAAAGTCTGTCACGGTGGATTAAACAACGAGCGGGCAGATAGCTCGCGCTACATCAAAAATTCGGACAAGCAATGCTTGTCCCTACAACGAATGAGGAGACAACTATGAGCAAAGCCTTTGAACTGGCCCGGGAGCTGGAAAAACTGCACATCAACAACATGTACAAGCAGGATTTCTACTGGACCTGGGACAAGACCGACGACGAGATCGCCGCGGTCTTCGCCGTGGCGGACGCCCTGCGGGACCTGCGGGAGCACAACAAGTCCACCCGGATCTTCAACTCCGGCCTGGGCATCTCCCTCTTCCGGGACAACTCCACCCGCACCCGCTTCTCCTTCGCCTCCGCCTGCAATCTGCTGGGCCTGGAGGAGCAGGTCCTCGACGAGAAGAAATCCCAGATCGCCCACGGCGAGACCGTCCGCGAGACCGCCAACATGGTCTCCTTTATGGCGGACGTCATCGGCATCCGGGACGATATGTACATCCACCAGGGCCACGAGTACCAGAAGACCTTCATGGACGCCCTGGAGGACGGCTACCGCACCGGCATCTTAGAGCAGCGGCCCACCCTGGTCAACCTGCAGTGCGACGTGGACCATCCCACCCAGTGTATGGCTGACCTGCTCCACGTGATCCACCACTTCGGCGGCGTGGAGAACCTGAAGGGCAAGAAGGTCGCCATGACCTGGGCCTACTCCCCCAGCTACGGCAAGCCCCTGTCCGTGCCCCAGGGCGTGATCGGCCTGTTCACCCGCTTCGGCATGGACGTGGTGCTGGCCCATCCCGAGGGCTACGACGTCTTCCCCGAGGTGGAGGACGTGGCCCGGAACAACTGCGCCAAGTACGGCTCCAAGTTCTCCAAGTGCAACTCCATGGAAGAAGCCTTCCAGGACGCGGATATCGTCTACCCCAAGTCCTGGGCGCCCTTCGCGGCCATGGAGGAGCGCAGCGCCCTCTATCTCAAGGGCGACCAGAAGGGCATCGACGAGCTGGAACAGCGTCTGCTGGCCCAGAACGCCACCCACAAGGACTGGACCTGCTCCGAGGAAATGATGAAGCGGACCAAGGACGGCAAGGCCCTGTATCTGCACTGCCTGCCCGCCGATATCTCCGGTCTGAGCTGCCCCGAGGGCGAGGTGGACAACTCCGTCTTTGACCGCTACCTGGTCCCGCTCTACAAGCAGGCCAGCTACAAGCCCTACATCATCGCGGCCATGATCTTCCTGGCCCAGGTGAAGGACCCCGTCCGCGCCCTCATGGCCCTGGACGCGGCCAACGACAAACGGAAGATTTTCTGATTGAGAAACCGTAAGACGGGACGAACGACAAGTAAAAAGTAAGAGGTAAGAAGGAAAGGGGTTTCCCTGCTGCTTCCAATTTCTTGCTTTTCGATTCAGTGACGCTGTGCTTGCAGGGCAGGCGCTTTCCGAAGCGAGTCCTTACAGGACGGTCTGCCTCCGAGGTTGGATGCATGGTACGGGGCGTCGAAGGCGCCGCCCCCTACATTGTTACTGAAACGGTATCTTCTAACTTCTTACTTCTTACTTCTTCCCTCTTACTTTAACAGCAACATCAAATGAAGGAGAGATATTTTTCTATGGCAAAACGCATCGTCATCGCCCTGGGCGGCAACGCGCTGGGCAACACCCCCTATGAACAGTTGAAGCTGGTGGAGGAAACCGCCAAGTCCATCGTGGATCTGATCGCCCAGGGCAACCAGGTCGTCATCGCCCACGGCAACGGCCCCCAGGTGGGCATGATCAACCTGGGCTTTTGCACCGCCGCCGAGGCCAAGGCCATCAAGTCCGACATGCCCTTCCCCGAGTGCGGGGCCATGAGCCAGGGCTACATCGGCTACCATCTGCAGAACGCCATCGGCAACGAGCTGGCCGCCCGCGGCATCCAGAAAGACGTCGCCACCGTCGTCACCCAGGTCCTGGTGGACGAGGCCGATCCCGCCTTCCAGCATCCCACCAAGCCCATCGGCGCCTTCTACGACAAGGAGACCGCCGAGCGCATCGCCGCCGAGAAGGGCTACACCATGGTCGAGGACGCGGGCCGCGGCTACCGCCAGGTCGTTCCCTCTCCCAAGCCCGTGGACGTCATTGAGAAGAACATGGTCAACGCCCTGGTGGATCAGGGCTTTGTGGTCATCACCGTGGGCGGCGGCGGCATTCCCGTCGTCCGCAAGGACGGCAAGCTGATCGGCACCCCCGCCGTCATCGACAAGGACTTCGCCTCCGCCAAGCTGGCCGAGCTGGTCCACGCGGACGCGCTGGTGATCCTGACGGCTGTGGACCGGGTTGCCATCAACTGGGGCAAGCCCGACCAGAAGTCTCTGGACAGCATGACCGTCGCCGAGGCCGAGCGCTACTGCGACGAGGGCCACTTCGCCCCCGGCTCCATGCTCCCCAAGGTCAAGGCGGCCATCTCCTTTGCCCGGACCGGCGGCGAGGCCATTATCGCCTCCCTGGAGAACGCCGGCAAGGCCGTCCGCGGCGAGAGCGGCACGGTGGTACGTAAATAAGTAAGAAGTAAGAGTTAAGAAGTAAGAAGTTGGGACAATGTTCCAGCTTCTTACTTCTCTTGCGGGCTTTTTTCGCGGTTGCAACCGCCAGTTGCGGATTTTTCAAGGCGGATTGGTGGTCAGCAACCGGCTTTTCGGCTATGATTGGGCCATCAAAAGCCCCAACCCGTAGGGACGGCACTTTGCCGTCCGCGGCAGGCGGGCACGGAAAGGAGAAATCAACATGATACTCGCAGACAAAATCATCGACCTGAGAAAGAAGAACGGCTGGTCCCAGGAGGAGCTGGCGGAGAAGCTGGACGTCAGCCGCCAGTCCATCTCCAAATGGGAGGGCGCCCAGTCCGTCCCGGACATGAACCGCATTCTGAAGCTTTCGGAGATTTTCGGCGTCAGCACCGACTACTTATTAAAGGACGAGCTCGGCCCGGAGGCCATTGGCATTGAGACGGTCCCCACCCCGGACACAGAGCCGCCCCTGCGCCAGGTCTCCATGGAAGAGGCCACCGCCTTTTTGGCCCACCGCACCCACGCCGCCCGCCGGATTGCCATCGGCGTGACGCTGTGCATTCTCGCTCCCATTTTGTTGATTCTGCTCTGCGGTATCAGCGAGGCCCCTTTGCGTCTGCATCAGATGGAGGACATTGGAGGCTGGGGCTTTGGCATTCTGCCCGTGCTTGTTCTTCTGGCCGGCACTGTTGCGCTGATCGTTACCGCTCTGCCCCTGGGAAAGGACAGCTGCCGCTTCTCGCCCTTCAGACTGGGCGGAGGCGTCCTGCTGGCTGTCTGCTTGGTAATCGCGCTGCCGGTCCTGAACATCCATTCGATTGACATTGTCGAAACCCAGGCCGTTGGGTTTGGACTGGCTGCCTTGCTTCTGCTTGTTGCCGCCGCGGTGGCGCTGTTTGTCCTCACCGGGCTGAAGGGCCAGCCCTTCCAATATTTGAACGAGACTTCCTTTGAGACAGCCTACGGGGTGGACGGCATGGTGAAGGACCGCCGGGAAAAGTACCGCCGGACCTACGGAATCCACATGACCGTTGGGATTCTGCTCTGCGTGCTGTCCGTTCTGCCCCTGTTCCTGGTGATCATGCTCTACGGGAATGACGACGGCCCCGCCGGGGCAATCCCCCATATCTGCGCCGTTGCGATGCTGCTGGGGATCGTGGCCGTCGGCGTGCTGCTGATCGTCCACGCCTCCATTCTCTGGGGAAGTTACCAGGTGCTCCTGGAGGAGGGGGAATATTCCAGAGAAAAAAAGGACGAAAACAAGCGCAGCGAAGCCATTGCCACGGCCTACTGGTGCGCCGTCACCGCAGGCTACCTGGGCTGGAGCTTCCTTGCCGGAGCCTGGGGCATCTCCTGGGTTATCTGGCCCGTCGCGGCCGTACTCTTCGGCGCGGTTCCGGCCATCCGAAAGCTGTTGCGGAAAAAGCGGTAGAGCCTTTTGGAGGAAACGATGAAAACAAGGAAACTGTTGAATCAGCTCCGCGCGGCAGGCATCCTGCTATTGCTTCTCTGCAACCTGACTGCGTGCGGCAGCCGACAAGAGGCCGATTTCAAAGGACTCTATTGCATTTTCTATTCTGACGTTGACAGCATTTGCGAAACAGACGAGCTTTGCGAGGCCGGAGAAGCCTTTTTATCCAGCCAGCAGGACAATTTGCTGTTGTCGCACGTTGTGGACCGTTCCATTGCCTTAGAGGCATCCGAGCTGCAAGATTATGCCCATCTCGTCGTGGTCAATCCGCAATGGATCGAACGCTACGGAGACCCTGCGAAGCTGTCTGCCATCGAGCTTTCCAATTTGTCACACGAAATGCGGGATTTTTTGACTGCGCAAATGCCCCTTTGGACCAGGGACGGGAGCGTACTGCCGGAGGGAGTTCGGCTGTATGAATACCGTGACGCGGAGCTGCTGGTCTTCCCGCCAAGTGTTCCCTTTGGAATCCCGGCGGTCTATGCGAAGAACCCACTGCTGATTCTGGTCGATCATCCGGTCGAGAGCCTGAATGCCAGTTCCTATTTATTGCCGCTGAGCTCCTCGGGAAACGTTCTTTTCATAGACGGAGAACACGCGCAGCAAGCCCTGGCGCAAAATCTTCTGCGAGACTACGGTAAAATTCATACAATCGCAGAAATGTCGGAGCAGCAGAAGCAATAGGTACATTAACAAGTTCAGCCGAGCCCCAGAACGGGGCCCGGCTATATGTATGGTACGAACCCCGAACCGTGCAGCGCGGGCAATCTGCCCGCCGCAGGGGGTACGGATTCTTCACTTCGTTCAGAATGACAGATGGGGAAACTTGTCCCATGGCGCTGCCTGCGTGCGCCGCTGCGGGGGCCTCAGCGCGTCACGGACGGCAAAGTGCCGTCCCTACAGGCCGAGAACGGCGGGCAGATTGCCCGCGCTACAGGCGCTGAACGCTGAACTCTGAACTCTGAACCCACCTTGATCCCTGCTCCCTGCTCCCTAAAACACGTACTTTTCCAGCCGCTCGAAGGCTTCCCGGACGACGGCCAGGGGCAGGGCCAGGTTCATGCGGATGCCCCAGGGGTCCCGGAACATGCGGCCGTCCTGCCAGGCGACGCCGACGTCGGTGCCCAGCTTTTGCAGCTCGTCGATGGTCTTGCCGTGGGCCTTGCACCAGTCCTCGCAGTGGAGGAAGAGCATATAGGTCCCCTCCGGCTGCATCAGCGTGACGCCCTCGAAGTGGTCCCGGATGAATTCATACGCAAAGCGCACGTTCTCGGTCAGCACCTGCCGCAGCTCGTCTACCCAAAGCTGGCCTTCCGCGCCATAGGCCCCGATCAGCGCGTGCATGGACAGGACGTTCATGGAGTTGTAGTGGCTCAGCGAGCTTTCCTTGGCCTGCCGGTCCCGGAGCCAGTCGTTGTAGATGATATGGTAGCTGCCCACCAGACCCGCCAGATTGAAGGTCTTGGAGGGGGCGTACATGGCCGCCACGTGTTCCCGCGCCCAGGGGCTGACCGACTGGGTGGGGATATGCTTGTGGCCGTCCAGGATCAGATCGGACCAGATCTCGTCGGAGACCACCCAGACCTTGTGCTTCTCAAAAATGACCATGGCCTTTTCGATCTCCCAGCGCTCCCAGACCCGGCCGCAGGGGTTGTGGGGGCTGCAAAAGATCGTGGCGTGGATGTGCTTTTCCACGATCTTCCGCTCCATGTCCTCGTAGTCGATGCGCCAGACGCCCGCCTCGTCCCGGTACATGGGGTTGTGGACGATCTCATAGCCGTTGTTTTCCAGGGCGAAGGTGAAGCCCACGTAGGTGGGGCTCTGGACCAGCACCGGGTCCCCCCGGGAGCAGAGCACGTTCAGGGTGGAGATCACGCCGCCCAGGACGCCGTTCTCGTAGCCGATGTGCTTCTCCTCCAGGCCCTCCACCCCGTTGCGGATCTTCTGCCAGCGGATGATGCTGTCAAAGTATTCCCGGGAGGGCTGGAAATAGCCGAAGGCCGGGTGCTGGGTCCGGCGGATAATGGCCTCCTGAATGGACGGGCAGGCCAGGAAATTCATGTCGGCCACCCACATGGGGATGACGGAAAAGCCCTCCTTGGGCCCCGCCGGGGCAAAGCCCCCGGGCTGGCCCACCATGTCCACCGCAATGGCGTCCTTTCCCCGCCGATCGGGGAGGGTCGTGAAATCGTAATGCATGAGCGCACCTCTTTCTTGTATTTTTCGTTTCAGATTATACCATAGGGCAAAGGCGAATGCAATACCGACGCGGCGTTGAGAGGTAAGAGGGAAAAAGGAAAAAGTAAGAATTGACAGGCAGGAGAACGCAGATGCCAGAATGCCGTCCCTACAGGCGACAAGGGGACGCGAAAAACTCGCGTCCCCCGTCTTTTTTGACGTTTTCAAATTGCAATTTGAAAACACCATAATTTTGCATTTTGCATTCTGCATTCTGCATGTTGCATTTGTTACTCCGCCAGCTCCAGGCCGGTCATGTAGCGGTAGAGGTAGGTGACCACGTAGCCTCTCGTGCAGGGCGTCTTGGCCTGGAACTTACCGTTCTCGCCCTTCTCCAGACCCTTTTCATAGGCCCAGATCGCGCCGTCGTAGTACCAGTGCTTGGTCTTGACGTCGGAGTAGGGGTTCTCGATCGTGTACTCCGGCTTGCCCATGGCGGCGTAGAGGAACTGCAGAATCTCACTGCGGGAGCAGGTCTGCTTGGGGCTGAAGTAGTTGCCCGCCGCGTCGGTGCCGCCGGTGATGCCGTTCTCCACGGCCCACATGACCGCGTTGTAAGCCCAGTGCTTCTTCTTCACGTCCTTGAAGGTCTTGGAGCTATCGGTGAAGGCGGGGCGCTGGTTGGCTGCCCAGAAGAAGACCATGGCGTCGGCGCGCATCACGGTCTGTGCGGGGGCGAAGTGGGTCTCGTCGATGCCGCCGGTAACCGAATTATCCAGGGCCCACATTACGGGGTTGAAGAAGAAATCGTCTTCCTGGACGTCCACGAAGGGGTTATCCCTCAACGCTACAAACTGGAAACCATTCTTTTCCGCATAAGTCTGAGCAACAGATTTTTCCTTGCCGTAAATGGTAAAGCCATCCACTTTCATATCATTACCATCGAGGGTGTAATAGCCGAATGCTTTGTCTCCAATTGTTCTCACCTTTGCAGGAATCCTTACGCTCGTCAGAGCCTTGCAGTCTTTAAACGCAGCGGCACCGATTTCTCGCATTTTGTCGTGAAGGGTTACGCTCGTCAGGGATTCGCACCCTTCAAACGCCTTTTCCTGAATTGCGTTCACGCTTGCAGGGATACTGACAGAAGTCAAGGCTTTGCAGTTCTTAAACGCAGCGCTGTTAATATTTGTCACGCCTTCGCCAATTGTTACGCTCGTCAAAGACTTGCATCCTTCAAACGTAGAGATACCGATGCTCGGCACGTTATCCGGAATCGTTATGCTTGTCAGGGATTTGCAGTTATGGAACGCATAATAACCGATGCTTGTCACACTGTCCGGAATCGTTATACTTTTCAGCGAGTAGCATTCTTCAAATGCTTGACTCTTTATTTCCGTTAAGCCCTCCGAGATAGTTACAGTTTTCAGCGCTGTGCAATAATAGAACGTAGCAACTTCTATGACTGTGATACTATCTGGAATTGTAACCTTCTCCAGCGATTTGCAGTAGTTAAACGCCCCGCTTCCGAGACTTGTCACGCTGTTGGGAATGCTCACATTTGTCAGGCCGACGCAATCATGGAACGCGTNNGCTTGTCAGGATCTTGCAGGCATGGAACGCATTATCGTGGATTGTTTTCACGGTACTCGGAAGCGTATAGGAAAGGTCCGCTTTCTTTACCGGATACTGAATCAGTTCTGTCTGTGCCTTATCAAGCAGGACGCCGTCACTGCTGCTATAGCTCGGATTAGCCGGATCGACTTGGAACGCGGTAAGTCCATAGCTTGCGCCGAACGCGTCTTCGCCTATGGTTGTCACAGTGCCGGGAATCGCAACATCTGTCAAGGAACTACATTGCCAAAACGCATGAGTTCCAATTTCTTCGACGCCGCTTCCAATCGTTACTTCCGTCATTCCGTAGCAGTAGGCAAAGCCATAGCTCCCAATGCTTTTCACAGTGTCGGGAATCGTCACATTCTCTAAGGACTTACAGCCGTTGAAGGCCCGAACGCCGATGGAGGTCAAGCTGTCCGGGAGTATCAGACTTGTCACAGAAACGCA
>LXOW01383657.1_pt1 | contig 17442 bp, 13 predicted proteins | sample 1368591 | NCBI WGS metagenome assembly LXOW01 (sample SAMN04884650, study PRJNA319009) | bovine gut metagenome | isolation source: Cow rumen | host: Bos taurus | place: Italy: Legnaro (PD) | collected 2014-07-09 | reverse complement strand
CTTTCCACAATGAGAAACGTTCTCGCCATAACCATGCTTGCAGCCACGATTAACATCAGTGCCGCCGACATTTCAGACAAGATGTCATGGCCCATACCCGTAGGACCGATACAGGAGATGACATACACCCCCGAGGCAACACGCTTCAGCCTATGGAGCCCGAAAGCCGACTCAGTGCAGGTGATGCTGTATGAGAGCCCTACCCCAGCCAGCACCGAGGGGAGGGAGAATAGAACTGCCATCACCCTCTCGCCCCAGAGCGACGGCACATGGACAGCCACCGTCAAGGGCCGTGACCTCAAAGGCACCTACTACACCTTCCGCGTCAAGGCGGCAGGAATGTGGCAGGCAGAGACACCGGGCATCTTTGCCAAGGCAACAGGCATCAACGGACAGCGCGGATACATCACCGACCTGCACACCACCAACCCCAAGGGCTGGTGCAGCGATGCAGCGCCAAAGGCCGTTACGCAGGCAGAGGCAATAATCTACGAGATGCACCATCGCGACTTCTCCATACACCCCTCCAGCGGCATCACCAACAAGGGGAAATTCCTCGCGCTGACGGAACAGGGCACCACCGTCACCGTGCCCGTATCTCCGTCTGCCACCGTGCCCGATGCATCAGCATCGGGAAAAGCGTCACAAATGCCGGGAGCCCCGAATGGTACCGTCTCCACCGGTCTGGACCACCTCAAGGAATTGGGTGTGACACATGTGCACCTGCTGCCGTCGTATGACTACGGCTCCATCGACGAGCGAACAGGCCTCGCCATAGGAGGCGGAGGACGAACGGCACGCATCAGCTATAACTGGGGCTACGATCCCGTTAATTATAATGTGCCAGAAGGCAGCTACTCCACAGATGCCGCAACGCCCGAGACACGCATCCGCGAGTTCAAGGAAATGGTGATGGCAATGCACAAGGCAGGGCTGCGCGTAGTGCTCGACGTGGTCTACAACCATGTCTTCGACCTTGAGCGGAGCCCCTTCCACCTCACCGCACCGGGCTACTTCTTCCGCTACAAAAGCCCCCTCCCAGCCTCCCCTGCCACCACTGCTACCGCTGCCACCGCTGCTACCGCTGCTACCGTATCAACTGAAGCCACCGTGCCCGGCGCGTCAGCGTCGGCTCTCATCCCCGCCAACGGCTCCGGCTGCGGCAACGAGACAGCCAGCGAGATGCCCATGATGAGGAAATACATGGTGGAGTCGGTGCTCTACTGGATGAAGGAATACCACATCGACGGCTTCCGTTTCGACCTCATGGGCATCCACGACATCGCCACGATGAACGCCATACGCGAGGCAGCACAGGCCATTGACCCCAACGTGCTGATATACGGCGAGGGATGGGCGGCAGAGAGTCCGCAACTGCCCGAGGAGCAGCTGGCCATGAAGGCCAACACCTCACAGCTGGGCGGCATAGCAGCCTTCGGCGACGAGATGCGCGACGGCCTGCGCGGCAGCTGGCAAGACGACAAGGAGGGTGCCTTCCTCATCGGGCGCAAGGGCAATGAGGAGAGCGTGAAATACGGCATCGTAGGAGCCGTGCAGCACCCCGGCATCGACTACAGCCGGGTGAACTACAGCAAAAAGCCCTGGGCAGCGGCACCCACGGAGATGATAAGCTACGTCTCCTGCCACGACGACCTCTGCCTGGCAGACCGCATAAAGATTACAACCGCAGTACAGCAAGGCAACACCTCCCCCTTGGGGGTTTCTGCCCCTCGGAAAACGAAGGGACTGGAGGGGAACTTGGAGGAGAGGGGGCTGCTTCAGAAGCTGGCCTACAGTGCCGTGCTCACCTCTCAGGGCGTGCCCTTCATCTGGTGTGGCGACGAGATAATGCGCGACAAGAAGGGCGTGCACAACTCCTTCGCCTCACCCGACTCTATCAACGCCATCGACTGGCAGCTGAAAAGCCGGCATATCGACGTGTTCCGCTACATACAGGGCCTCATCGCCATGCGCAAGGCACACCCCGCCTTCCGCTTGCAGACAGCCGACAACGTCAGGCAGCACCTGCAATTCCTGCCCGTCAAGCGCAGCAACATCATAGCATGGCAGATAGACGGCAAGGCAGTGGGCGACACATGGAGCGACATCATCGTAATCCTCAACAGCAACAAGAAAGCCATCAAGCAACAGATACCATCAGGACAATGGACCGTAGTGGCCGAAGGCGGCAACATCAACACCAATGGCATGCGAAGCTCAAAGGGCGGCAGCATAACAGTGCCACCACAGTCAGCAACGATACTCTTCAAATAACACCCTGCACAGAAACAAAAAGTCGTCAGAGACACCCTGCACAGAAACAAAAAAAATCGTCAGAGAGTCTGCGATATCATCGCAGACCAACCAACCCCCCTCAACAACATGAAACATCTCCTTCTATTAACCACATTATTCTTCTCTCTCATGTCGAACGCTGCACCTGCTACCGTTTCCCGAATAGAACCTGCCAACTGGTATGCAGGAATGAAGAATCCTACCCTGCAGCTGATGCTCACCGGCAATGGCATCCGCGAGGCAGAAGTAACAACAGACTATCCCGGAGCAAAGATCGACTCACTGGTACGCCTGGAGTCGCCCAACTACCTCCTCGTATACCTTAACCTCAGTGGCGCACAGCCAGGCGACATGAAGCTGCGCATCACCTTCCCAAAGGGCAAGAAAGGCAAGAAAGCCATAGTGACCTATCCCCTGCTCAAGCGCGAGAAAGCCGGCGAGGAACGCATGGGCTTTACCAATAAGGACGTGCTGTACATGCTCATGCCCGACCGTTTTGCGCAGGGCCACCGCGACAGCAAGCCCGTGAAGATGAAGACACAGTATGCCATAGACCGCTCACAGCCGTCGCTAAGACACGGCGGCGACCTGGAGGGCATCAGGCAGCACCTGGACTACTTCACAGAACTGGGCGTGACAGCGCTGTGGTTCACACCCGTGCTGGAGAATGACTCTCCCGACAATAACGGCGCATCAACCTACCACGGCTATGCCACGACCGACTACTACAAGGTTGACCCACGCTTCGGCACCAACGAAGAGTATCGCCGCCTTACCGACGAGGCACACCAGAAAGGGCTGAAGATAGTGATGGACATGATCTTCAACCACTGCGGCATGGAGCATCCGTGGGTAAGCGACCTGCCATCGCAGGACTGGCTCAATGCTCCGGAATGGCTCGCAGCACCAAAGCAGGCTCCCACCGCCGTGGCTGAGGGACAGTCAACGACATACGCCGGAGGCATCAACGACCTGTACCTGCAGACCAGCTATAAGCTCACGCCCGTCGTAGACCCCTACGCATCGGAGATAGACAAGCGCGAGACCGTTGACGGATGGTTCGTACCCTCAATGCCCGACCTCAACCAGCGCAACCCGCACGTGATGCGATACCTCATACAGAACTCCATCTGGTGGATAGAAACCATCGGCATCGACGGCATAAGAATGGACACCTACCCATACGCCGACGCCAAGGGCATGGCATCTTGGATGAAAGAGCTCAACCAGGAGTACCCCAACTTCAACGTCGTAGGAGAATCGTGGGTGACAGAACCCGCCTTCACCGCTGCACTGCAGAAAGACTCAAGAATCACCCCGCCATACATGCTTGGCTGCAAGCCCTGTCCCGCGGCCAACAACAGCAAGCCCTGTCCCAAAGCCAACGACAACAAGCCCTGTCCCGTGGCCAACAACAGCAAGCACTGTCCGAGAGTCTGCGATAATATCGCAGACACACCGACGCCACCCAACACCTGGCTCAACACCGTCATGGACTTCTCCTTCTTCGACCGTCTCAACGCAGCCAAGTATGAAGAGACCGACCCTTGGTGGAACGGCATGAACCGCATCTACAACAACTTCGTTTACGACTACCTCTACCCTAACCCCAAGAGCGTGCTGGCCTTCCTCGACAACCACGACACCGACCGCTTCCTGGGCGACGGCAAAGACAGCCTGATGCTCAAGCAGGCACTGGCACTGCTCCTTACCATCAACCGCATACCGCAGCTCTACTACGGCACGGAGATAATGATGAACGGCACCAAAGCCGTCACCGACGGCAACGTCAGAAAAGACTTCCCCGGCGGCTTCCCCGGCGATGAGCGCAGCGCCTTCACCAAAGAAGGCCGCACCAAGGAAGAGAACAGCATGTTCAGATGGCTGAGCAAGGTGCTCCACTGGCGCCAGCAGAGCAAAGCCGTAACAGAAGGCCGACAGGTGCAGTTCACCCCATACAAGGGCGTATATGTAATGGCACACCAACTACCCACCTGCGCACAAGCGGCCACCTGCCCGCAAGCCACCACCAGCCCGCAAGCCACCACCAGCGGAAGCCCCAACCAACCGGGAACTGCCACCCCAGCAGGAGCCACCGTGCCCGGTGCGTCAGCATCGGGTTCCAACGTCCTCCTCATCCTCAACGGCACCAGCAAGCCTGCCACCTTCAATGCCGAGCGCTACAAGGAGCTATGGCCAGCAGGCCAGCAGGGCACCATCACCGCCCGCGAGGTGACATCAGGCCGCAAGTATGACATCACAAAAGACTTCACCCTCTCTCCCCGTCAGACCCTGCTGCTGGAATACTAAAAACAAAACCTACAAAACAACAGATTCTCACTGCCGTGCTCCGCATCCATTGCGAGGTACGGCAGACTGTTTAATTCACTGTTACTCAGGGTTAAAGACTTAAAAAAACTTAAATACTGCGGAAATGTAGAACAAACAGACAAAAAAGTAGAAGAGAATAAATAAAATTTCGTAACTTTACCCCCGAATTCTCTTACGACCTAAACCAAGCCCGTTGCAGTACTATGAAGCATAAAGGTGGCTATCGGATGGGAACATGAAATTCCGACATAAAGAAAAGACGTCTTCAAGCAGAGAGAACAGTTCCACGTCTTCATTTATTGTCGCTGGCAAGACCGATAATCGTATTACTAACCACAAAAGCCGAATTTGGAACTATAGGCTCATTCTTATTACTATGAGACTAAACAAACTATTATTCTTGGGAGTTCTCCTTCTCTCTACATTAGCCGAGGCCCAGGACCTGAAGATTATTGTAGACAAGAAAGGTAAGGTGGGATATGCTGACCAGTATGGTAATGAGGTAATCAAATGCCAGTATGAGAGCGGACAACCATTCTCCGATGGAACAGCCATTGTTTCTAAGTCTGGCAAATATGGTATCATAGGAACCAGCGGCAATGTGCTGCTCCCACTGAATTACACACAGATTACCTTATGGCACGGAAACCTGTACCTTATCAAAGATGGCAAGAAAATGGGACTTGCCAATCGTGGCGGTAGCGTTGTACTGCCTGCTGAATACTCTCACATTTCCAAGCCCAACTGCTATGGTAAGGCACTCATAGCCTTAGGGGGCAAGGCAACGCCCAACGACAAGAAGACATACATGGCTAATGCAAAATATGGTATTATCAACGAGAACGGAACCATACTTGTCAATCCGAAATACAGAGGCCTGTATGAATTCTCCATGGACTGCACCGGGAAGTACCCATACTATGAGGGCAAGCGATTGGAGTACAGCTATCACAACACATCTGATACCCTCATCACCGATTGTTCCTTCCTTGGTTTCAACAACAATGGTTTCAATATCTATGAAGCCGGCATAATGGACGGCAACGGCACAGAGTTGCTCAAAATGGGGCTGTACCACTTCGTCATGCAGCCACAGAGCAGCATGGTTAGATACTATGAAGTGAAGAAGAAGCAGACGATATGCGGCTATCACAACCTTACCACGGGAAATAGCTTCCAAGCTGCCGTATTCGATAACAACATTAGCGATATGAACTTCTGGTCACATGGTGACTTCATTGGCAATATCGCACCCGTCAACGGTTCATCCTGGAAATTTATAGACACCAGCGGCCATGATCTCCGCACCGGCTATTCATCCCTAAAGCACAGTGCCAACACTGGACTATGGGCGGCAAAGAACAATTCCAAGTGGATAGTGTTTGACGACAATGACAATGATATTGCCGCGCTATCGGGTTTTTCTGAGATAGGCTTCCCCAGCGAGAAGGGCGACAAAGAGGTGTATACCGTTGTTAAAGATGGTAAGTACGGAGTTGTAAATCGCTCTGGAGAAGAGATCATCCCCTTTGGAAAATATGATACCATCTGGGTTAACAAGTATGATTTCATCTGCGTAAAGAAGGCTGGCAAGTATGGGGCCGTGACTCCAGAAGACAGAACCATCATTCCCGTGGAATACACAGATGTCATCTTTCCCAACGAGCGAAATGCCAAGCACCTATGGGTAAAGAAATCTGATTCTATGTTCTATCATCTTAACGCAGAGAATAAGAGGCTCTCCTCCACAGGCTATGAATACGTCATGAACTTCAAGAACGGCATCGCCCTTGTCGTGCCGAAGGGACTGAAAGTGGAAGATACTCAAGTAAACCGTGCTCAGATATTTGCCCCCAACACCGCCAAGGCAACCATCGATGCTTATGACATGTCACAAGCCAAAGGCGTCTTCGGATACCTTATCGACACTAACGACAACGTGTTGTTCGACCTGCCCGTCTCAACATCCTACATGGACACAGTGGTAAAGGTTTTCAAAGAGAAAGGCAACCGCAACCTTTCGGAAAATGAGAAAAAAATCATCATTCTGGATGTGACAAAAGAAAACCGCTCATACGACCTAAAGTCTACTCTGAGCGAGGATGAATGGAATTATTAAGATGAGTTTAAGCTACGTTGATGCTCAGGCACAAACGGAACATTCAATTAGCTTTGCTGAATTTCTAACCTAAACGTAACATACACAATGAAAACAAGATATATCATATCAGCCATAGCCCTGACATTCAGCCTTGGTGTCATGGCACAGGCTCCCGAGTCGAACTACAGACGCAGCTCAATATACTCCCTGTTGGTGAACCACACCGACCAGCAATTTGCATCAGAGATTAAGGAAGCATTTCTTCAAATACCTGTACCTGACAAGTTCAATGACCATAACCTAAGTGTCAAGGTGCTTAATATGGACAAAAAACTCTCTGGCGCCAGCAAGGATCAGGAGAACCCCATAATCACCGAGTTTCTGAACAACAACCGCGTTGCCAGCCGCCTTGTAGGCCGATGGTTCAACCGCGATTTCTTTACAGGGCAGTGTGATATGGAACTGGTAAAAGAGCGTGGTCTGTACAATGCCACAGAATTCGACAAGCAGCTGGCCACTCGCTCCGCCCGCGGAATGGCTATGCTGCAGGATGCTGGCGAAGACCTTATTGGCAATACCTTCGTTATCGTCAACGATATACGCTACGTGGACAAGAACAAAGGTGCCAAGACAGCCGGCGGTATCCTGAAAGTTTTGGGATCTGTAGCATCAATAGCCACAGGCGTGAACGTCGATAACCTTACCGACAACATCGGCGACATGGTTGAGACAATCAAGGGATTCAAAGTGAAGATAAACACCTTCCTCTATAAGCTCGACTGGAACAGCGAACAGGCTAACATCTTCTATCAGGAGCAGTATGCCGCCAAGCCCGATGCAACAAAATGCCGCAACTTCGACAATGCCCGCGGCAACTATCGTCTGAAATACGTCGGAAAGGTGGAGAGCAGTGGCGGTACCACCTCTTTCCTCGGCATTAATGAAGATGAGCCCATAGTAATGGTGCGCAAGGCATGTCAGCGTGCCATTGATGAGAATGTTGTGGATTTGCAGCGTGAATACGAAGAGTTCCGCACTAAGACTCCTCTCATTTCAGTAGAACCACTCACCGCATACATTGGCATGAAGGAAGGCGTGACAAACAAATCGAAGTTTGAGGTGCTCGAAGTAGTGGAGATGGAGAATGGCAGCCACAAATACAACCGCGTAGGTGTCATCGAGCCCATCGATAATCTCATCTGGGACAATCGCTATATGGCTGAAGAAGAAGGTGCTGCCGGAGCTACGCTGGGCTTCACTACATTCCGCAAAGTTAGCGGCAAAGACTTCTCAAAGGGCATGCTGATAAAAGAAATGTCAAAGTAAACAAGTAACAATAACAACCAACAAGAACCATTTAGAGACTATGAAGAAAGCAATCAGTTTAATAGCATTGTTCCTCTGCGTTGCAATGGGGGCAATGGCCAAGGGCGACAAGATGCCCCAGTATGATATCACCGGTGCCGGCTCAGGTACGGAAGGTACCATCTTGGTGAAGGTATATGTATATGCCAAAAGCGTTAAGGACGAAGACCTGAAGCGTGCAGCCGTTCATGGCGTGGTATTCCGTGGATGTACTGGAAATGCCAGCGGAGCCCGACAACCCGCTATGGCTCCTCCCACAGCCGAAGCCGACCATGCCTCCTACTGCGAAGAATTCTTTGCCGTTGACGGTCAGTGTCAAAACTACGCGTCCATCGTGGCTGGCTCCTACGACCGTGTGAAGACCAGCAAGGGATACAAGAGCGGAGCAATCCTACAGGTAGACAAGACTTCACTACGCAAGGAACTAGAAAAGGCGGGCGTGGTGCGTTCTCTCTCAGCGGGATTTTAGGTCTGCTCTCAGCGGGATTTTCCATGTAACATACATTGTATAACCCATTCATAATCCATCATCGTTATGAAAAAGATAACCATCCTGACATTGCTTCTGTCCATGTGCCTATTCTCTCATGCACAGTACCGCGACGTAAAACTACCAGAGAAGCCTAAGACGAAAGAATACAAAAACTACGAAAGGGAGGATGCAGGCTTTTGGTGCGCCATAGAGGCCGAAGGAGGCAGCAGCATCATGGCCAATAAGACCAATACCCAGTACGCAGGAGCCACCGCCACTGCTGGCTATCGTATCAGTGAATACCTGCGCATCGGTGCCGGTGTGGGTGCACGCTACTATTTCAATAACGCCTACGTAAGATGTACCAGCAACGATTTCGGCGTGCCTATCTTTGCCAATGCCCGTGGCAACTTCATCTCTGCCTACGACAGGGACGGTGTGCCCTTCTGGTCGGTAAACGTAGGAGGCATCACCAATGAAGGCTTCTATTTCAGCCCCACGCTGGGATATAGTTTCGGTGGTTTGCGCAACAATTTCCTCATCGGACTGAACTACTCACTCGTAACCTTCAAAGACTTACTAAAGCAAAGCACCGCCTACAGTTATGTAGCGCTGAAGCTGGGATACGAATTCTAAGGAGGATACACTTAATTAATCACCTTAACCCAAACAACCTATGAAGAGACTAATATTTTTCGTGCTTGCTGCGCTATCCTTCACTTGCGCAGAAGCACAACGTCCGACAGTCTATCCACGCACGTCCGTCAGGTGTCTTGGAGTGGAGTTAGATGGCTCACAGACTCTCCGAGTACAAGGATATGGCCGTAACCGTGCAGACGCCAAGGAGCAGGCAATGAAGAATGCCGTGTGGGCTGTCATCTTTGATGGCATACGCGATGGTGCCGAAGCAGGATGCAACATGCGTCCTCTCGTAACCGAAGTAAATGCCAAGGAACGCTATGAGGACTATTTTAACCTTTTCTTTGCCGACAATGGTGCATATCTGCAATATGTATCACTCCGCGACACCAAGAAACGCTCTGGCGGTAGAGTGAAAGACAAGGTTGGCTACTCCTATGACCTTACGATTAGAGTGCTTCGCGCAGAACTGAAGGCACGCCTAAAAGCTGATAATGTTATTGACTAATTAGTGGGAGTTAATCATTCTTACCTAAACACTTATAATATATGAAATTGAAAATATTTATATCTATTGCCATGCTGACAATCTGTTCATTGTCTGCAATGGGTCAGGCCAAGAAGCCTACGCTGATGGTTGTGCCAAGCGATGCATGGTGCAAAGAACATGGTTATGAGCAAGCCTTCGACAATCAGGGTACCAAGGAAATGATTCCCGACTATAAGGCTGCCGTTTCAGCTGACAAGCAGCTCAATGCCGTGATTTCGAAGATTAACCTGCTCATGGCCGACAGGGGCTTTCCTCTTAAAGACCTTCAGCAGAATGTAAAAAGTATCAATAATCTCTCTACAGAGGATCGTCTCATTACCAGCAAGAGAAGCGGAGCCGCCATCACCGAGAGTCCGCTGGACCGCCTGCGCCGCACCGCCAAGGCCGACATCATCCTTGAGATAGACTGGACCGTCAATACAGTAGGACCTAAGAGCAGCATCACATACAACCTGCGTGCCTTGGATGCCTATTCCGACAAGCAGGTGGCAGGCGCCGAAGGAACCGGTAAGGGATCGTTCTCAGCAGAGTTGCCCGTACTCCTTGAAGAAGCTGTGCAGGACCACATGGATGCCTTCGCAGAAAGACTGCAGACACATTTCGACGACCTACTCACCAACGGACGTGAGGTAGTGCTAGATATGCGCATCTTCGACACCAGTACCGTCGACTTTGAGAAGGAGTTTGGCGGCTACGAACTCAATGAAGTCATCGACAACTGGCTTGCCGACAACTGCGTGAACCACCGCTTCAGCAAGTCGGATGCCACTGAGACGATGATACTATACGAACAGGTGCGTATACCGCTCTACAAGGCTAACGGCATGGCACAGGACACCTACGGCTTCGCACGCGACCTGGCACGCTTCCTCGGTGCCGCGCCATACAACATCACGGTCAAGACAATAAACCGCGGACTGGGACGCTGTCTGCTCATCTTCGGTGAAAAATAAGGAGGAAAAGAATTATGAAGATAAAAAAGATACTGCCAGCAGTATGCCTCGTGGCTGCTGCTCATGCATACGCACAGGATTGCGTCATGCCTATATCCATACAACTTGACGAAGCATTCACCAACGTGCCGGCAGCGGCAAAAACAATGCTCTACCAGTCGCTGAGCCGCGTGGCAACGGAGAACGGTCTTACCACCGACTCCCCCACGACACCCTTCGTACTCACCGCCCACTGCGACGTGCTCGACAAGAGCAACCTGCCCGGACCACCCATTAAGACGGTCTATAACCTCGGCATCACATTCTACATGGCCGACACCTACACACAGAAAAAATTCGGCACGGCATACATCACCCTTGACGGAGTGGGAACAGGCGAGGCAAAGAGCTATATCAATGCCTTCCGCCGAATCAGCGCAAGTAACAACGAAATCATCAGCCTCATCAATCGTGGCAAGAAGAACATGATGAACTACTATGACAAGCAGTATCCCAACATCATAAAGGAGGCAAAGCGACTCGCATCGCTCAAGAACTATGAGGAGGCCCTCACGATGGTTCTCTCCATTCCAGTATGCTCTAAGGGAGGCGACGAGGCCTCAAAGTACGGCCTGCAGCTTTACACCAAGTATCTCGACCGCATGAACCTCTTCGTGCTCAACCATGCTAAGGCCATCTGGGCTGCCGGACAAGACCAAGAGACAGCCCAGCAAGTCTGCGCCATGCTTGCAGAGATAGACCCCGATGCAGCATGCTATGGCGAAGCAGCAAAGCTAATGAAAGAGGTGAAAGGACGCGTACGCAGCGACATCGACTTTGAGATGCGTGAGAAATATCACGACCAGATACAACTCGAAAAGAACCGCATCGCAGCAGCTCGCGCCGTTGGCGTTGCTTGGGGCAACGGACAAAAGCCAACAACAACCAACCTCATGTGGCTGAGATAAGCAAAACACAACACCTTTAATAAAATACCGACTTATGAGACTAAAAGTATTAATCACAATGCTATTTGCCCTTATTACAACGACAAATGCACAAGAAAACAATGCGCCTTTCGAAGGAGAAATTCTTTTTGAGACCTATGAGAACTACTCTGATTACATCAAGAGGATGGCCAACTCCATATACTTTGACGGAGTACACAAGATACGTCTCATCATGAAAGGTCCGAAGATGCATCTCATTGACGAGACAACACAATGTCACATTATTGCCGATGCCGACATAGCCATGCCTGCATCCAAGGGTGAGGCCACCAAGGCACAGCTCAGTGAGGGCAACGGTTACGTTCACTTCTGCGACCTGACAAAGACAGGTATGGACTTCACAAAAGTCATCTCAATGATGTGCGTGCTTACACCCTGGCCACTCGTATATGCCGATGGCTCAAAGGGGCCGGTCACAGCCTATACCTTTGCTAAGACCGACACAAAGAAAACTATTCTCGACAAGAGTTGCGATCTCTACGAGGGAGACATCAACCATAACGCAGGCGGAATGGAGCAGAAATACAGCGTCAAGGCATACGTCTCCGATATCCCCGCACCAGCAGGCTACAACTGGAGTCTCTACGGACTACAGATTCCCGGCATAGCAATGAAGTGGATACAGAAGTATGATGGCGGACACGTCAGTATCATGAGCGTGGGCGAGCTAAGCTATTACATCGAGGCCGACGTAACGGAGATAAAACCCCGGGCCGTTTCCGACGATGAATTCACCATTCCTGCCGACTACAAGATTTCCAAGGGTGCCTCAAATGCTTTCGCACTTCTGAAATACTTTAAGGGAGTAAAGAAACAATTGGAGAAACTTGGCATCAAGGGTGGAGACAACAGCCAAAAGTCAACAGGCGTACACTACAAGACCAACGACGAATGGGACTTCTAAAAACCATACTCATAGCAAGTCCTCTCCTGCTCACCTCCTCGTTTTGCCATGCGCAGGGCGAGGAGGGCATAGAGTATGAGCGCAACTCTATGCACGTCATGATGATAAAGCATCTGAACCAGAAGTTCGACGACATCATCGAGGACGTCTTCCTGAAATCACCATTCCCCGAACGCTTCAACAACCACAACCTCGGAGTCAAAACCGTAGCTTTTGCAGAGATTGACGGCGACCAAAGCAGTAACATAGCTTCGTTTATAGAACAAGTGAACCTCGGTCAGAAGATGGTGGCCAAATGGTTTGACAGGAATAAGCAAACAGGCTCCTTCGACATGGAGCTGGTCAAGGAGCGTGGCTTCTACAATGCCACGCAAACACAGAGGAATATAGCCCGCGCCAACATCCGCGGATATGCCCTGCTGCAAGATGCCGGTGAAAATCTCATTGGCAAGACCTATCTGCTCGTCAATGACATCAGCTACAGGAGCAAAGGCAGTGGAAACTGGTTCTTCAAAGCAATGGGCAACGCATACTTCGGCAACGTGGAGGGTCTGTCAAAGGCTATGGAGTCAATCGGCGGATTTAGGGTGAATATTAAGAGCTACCTCTTCAGGCTCATATGGAATGAAGAGACGGCCCAGACATTCTACTCACAATACTACACCGAAGACGGTAACAAAGATGCCGATAAAGTCAAAGGCTTCGCATCTGACAAGCAGACCTTCAGGATGGAATACGTAGGCAAGACCGAGAGTACATCTTCTGAGACCAACTTCAAGGCTGTAAAAGACCCCAAGGTCCTCTTGGTAAAGGTATGCACTCAGACCATCGACAAGAACATCGCCGAGCTGCAGCATCAGTATGCAGACTTTCGCATAAAGGCACCGCTTCTCTCCATCAGTCCACTTATGGCTGACGTAGGAGTAAAGGAGGACATAACAGAGAAATCCACCTTCGAAGTACTTCAGCGTGTGCTCGACGAAGAAGGAAGAGTATCATACGAGAAAATTGGAGTTATAAGGCCTGTCAAGGGAAAAATCAAAGACAACCGATACATGACCACCGAAGAAGAATCCTCCAATGCCTCACTCAAAGCTACAGAATTCGAAAAGGTATCAGGCGGTGACTTCTTCCCTGGTATGCTGATAAGAGAAATAAGATAATTCCAATCATACACGCTACAAAATTCCGTCGTATCCTGACAAACAATAATCCGTGGCCAGCGGAGGATGCCCGCGGCGACAACTAATACCTTTATATTGTTATGAAGAAAATTATAGCAATGGTTGCCCTGATGCTGGTGACCCTGACAGTCAGCGCACAGGATGATGCCAAGTATACCATCAAGGCAGGCGCTGGTGCCTCTTCTATTGTAGGTGCAGATGCAGATACCAACATGAAGTTTGCCTTCAAGGTAGGTGCTTCTTACGACCTTTCTCTGTCTGAAAACTTCTCCATCATCCCTGGCCTGGAGTTAGCCTTTAAGGGCTATGGCTCTGACATTTATAGCAAGGACGTAAACATGGGATATCTGGAGGTGCCCATCTTCGCAGCCTACAAGTTCCCTCTGACCGACAATATGAAGCTGGCCGTCAAGGCTGGTCCATACGTAGCAGTCGGCCTCTTCGGCAGCGAACTCGAATTTGGTAATATGAAATTCGGCATCTTCGACAGCGAGTATGGCTACAGCCGTTTCGACGTAGGTGCCATCGGTGGTGTTTCTCTCGAATTCGAGAAGTTCATGGTTGGTGTTGAATACAGCCGCAGCCTGAAGAAGCTTGACTCAGACTTCAGCCAGTACAACCAGGCATTCGGTGCTGTCTTCGGATATAAATTCTAAATCTTATCACCTCAAGACACGTGGGGACCCTCCAGAAATCAACCAAAGGAGGCAGACATTGTAAAAGTGTTTGAGTTATGAGACGATTGATGACGATAGTAATGATGCTCCTTGCTGTGGCTGTACTTCAGGCACAGACGGTTATCAGCGGCGTGGTGCTTGACAAGCAAAAAGGCCGGCCACTGAGCCATGTCAGCATAGTGGCCGAGGGGAAGGACATACACACCGTAACCAACGACGAAGGGCGCTTTACGCTGAAGACGGGCCATAGTCCCCGTTACATCGAAGTAAGCCATATCGGTTACAAGACACGCCGTGTGCCTGTGACCGACAACATTGCCGAACCGCTTCGAATCCTTATGGTCAACAGCAGCGTAGAGCTGCGCGAAGTCATTGTTTCTGTCGATGATCCGCTTAGCATCGTCAAGGCGGCCATGAGCCGTATTACGCAGAACTATCCGAAGGAGACGGAGCTGATGCGATGTTTCTACAGGGAGACGGCCCAACGTGGCTCGCAGTTTATCAGCGTTGCCGAGGCCGTTACAGAGATGTATAAGACCAGCTACCAACACACTGCCGACCACGATGCCGTTGCTATCCTGAAAGGGCGGCGACTGATGAGCATGAAGGCCAAAGACACGCTGGGCGTTAAGATACAGGGCGGCCCACTCATGGCCATCCTGGCCGATGTGGCAAAGAACCCTGACTACCTGCTCAACGAACAGACGCTCCGCCTGTGCCGCCTGTCATTGGAGGAACCCGTCAACATCAACGACCGCATGCACTACGTAGTCCTCGTCCACCCCAGTGAAAACACGCTATTTCCGCAGATGGGCGGACGGCTGTACATAGACCGTGAGACATACACCATCTCAAGGGCCGAACTGCAGTTAGACACGAGCGACTGGCTGAAGGCCTCCGAATACATGCTGGTCAGCAAACCCCGCGGCCTGCGGTTCCGTCCGAAGATGCTCAGCACAACGATTGTCTACCATACCGACCAGCAGGGCGTCACACGCCTTAACTACATCAGGAATGAGATGCGCTTTAACTGCAACTGGAAGCGCCGCCTCTTTGCCCGCACCTTTACCACCGTCAGCGAGATGGTGGTGACCGACCGTCTGGAGCACGGCAAGACGGTAAGGCGTCCGCAGGGACGTTCGTCGTTTGGAATAAAAGAACGCTTCTACGACAAGGTAGCATACTTCGACGACCCCTACTTCTGGGCTGACTACAACATCATCGAGCCGACAGAGAGTCTGGAGCACTCCATCGACAAGCTTAAGAAAAAAGCACAACCAGCAAAATAACGTCTCACTAACCCCCTCTAACCTTAGAGGGGGTTTCTATTACCTACCATTGCCCACGCTGATGGTGTGGCCGTTTCGTATCAACGGCACGGCATCCTGCAGGTGTTTCTCTAAATCCTCTGCAGCAATCCTGTATATCTTCACCTTTATGGCCCTGGGATAACGATTGAAGAAAGGGTCTGTGGAGCTATACCATTTACACTCCACCACCCCCGGCACACGAGGTATGGCATCCCACAGACGGAAGATCCTGGTGCGCGTGGAGATGGTGATGCCTCTCTCCCCCGTATTGAAGAGAACCGCACAGATGAGGTGCTGCCTCAGCTGCACGTCGGTCTCCTTCTCGGCCTTGGTACTTCTGTGCGTCACGGAGATATTCCTGCCGAAATGCGTATTGATATGGCGCATCATGCCCCGGAACAACTCGCCGTGAGGCGCCGTATCCTGCATCTGGTTCGAGAGGATATAGTAGTGTATCATCTCATGGAGAATGATGTCCTCCACCTCATGCTCCGGCAGGTCGAGAATAGTGCTGATCTTGAATGTGAAGTCGCGGTAATGCCATGTGCCGTCAGCCATGCGGTCACGGTGGTAGGCCACCTGTCCCAGGAACGTCCTGGCCGTACTCATACGTATCGCTATCGGCTTCAGCCTGCCGTCAAAATACTGCAGGTTGAAGTCGTTGAACTTTCTTATTACATAATCTCTTGTGGGTTTCATCTGCGTCTGTCTTCCGAAAACGCCACAAAGTTACAACTATTTTCGCAAACCTCCCACTCTTCAACGAAGAAAAAACCTATGACATTGCTTTATTGGGCAAAAAGAATATCACCACAAAGCAAGGCCCGCACACTTCGTTAATATTGAAAAAGACGGGCAATACTCCGCCTCTTTCGACCTGAACACCATTCCCCGCAAGGGACGCATAATCCGCTGACAGGGACAGGGACGTGGGCGTAGCGCCCGCGCTGCCTCATCAGCGGCATACAACGCAAGCATCCTTGCAATTAAATCATTTGTTAGTTTATAAATATAAGTAGATGTAACCCGGGCTTCAGGCACGGGTCGCAGCGATGCGCCCTGTGCTTTTCAAATTATAAGGTCTGAAGTCAGAAAATATCGGAAAAAGTTTTCAACTTTCTCCCCTTACGGACGTATTATTATTATAGACCCCACACATTTCCATAGCATGAACAAGAAAACCATATTACTATTGCTGCTTGTCCTTGCCTCAATGGCGGCACAGGCACAGCATAGCAAGGACTCGCTCTACATCATCGGCACCGTAGCCGATGGGTTCACCAAGGCGGCGGTGCCCGAAACCTTCATTACGCTGATGCGGGCCGACTCTACCGTCGTCGATACGATGCACGTGCAGGAGAGCCGCACATGGGTGCCGGGGGCGGGGCGCGGCAACGCCACCTCGCGATACTATTTCCAGATAGGCCGCGAGCCGCAGGAATATATCGTCAAGGCCGAACACCCCAACTATGAGACGACCTACGCCAACTACACGCAGAAGCGCGTGAGCCGCCGACTGCAATATACCGACGGTCCGAAGCTGTATCTGAAAAAGAGCGCCAAGGCCCACCACCATGAGGGCGGCGAGCTGGACGAGGTGGTGGTGAAGGCCACGAAGGTGAAGATGGTGTGGAAGGGCGACACGCTGGTATATAATGCCGATGCCTTCAAT
>LXOW01161721.1_pt1 | contig 17458 bp, 10 predicted proteins | sample 1368591 | NCBI WGS metagenome assembly LXOW01 (sample SAMN04884650, study PRJNA319009) | bovine gut metagenome | isolation source: Cow rumen | host: Bos taurus | place: Italy: Legnaro (PD) | collected 2014-07-09 | reverse complement strand
TGTATAAGAGACAGCTATAAGGCAACAGCTCCTTGGAATGAGTTCGGCACTATCTTGACTTTAGATGAGGAGACAGGTATCGAATTGCCATATTCTGATTATCTAACAATTCAGAGCGATGGCGGCATGCTGACTGTTCAGGGTGCTGACGACGGCACAAGGATTGGTGTTTACAACATCAACGGCACTTTGGCTGGCGAGGGCACAAGTCGTAATGGCTGTGCGACGATTAATACGAACCTCCAGCCTGGCAGCGTGGCCATCATCAAGATAGGTGACAGGAGTGTGAAGGTTGCAATCAAGTGAACATAGAAGGTTGAGATTAAGTGAAAAAATAGTATTTACCATCACCTTTTGCATAAATTATTGTAAATTAACGGATTAAGCCGGTGACCATACTTTTTTATGGTCACCTTTTTTGGCGTTTTACCTATAAGAAACAGGACAAAGGAGCATCCTATCGCATGAAAGAGACATAGACGGAAAAGTAAAACAACTTGTTTTACTTTGGTGATGACAGGTGATGGTAAAAAACCACCATCACCGCTGTAACCTATTGGCTAACAAAATGATATAAGCAAAGTGATGTTAAACGTAATTTTTTTACTTGCAAATTGTATTTTCTATGCGGCTACGGTGTCTGCGAGTCAATAACTGTGAGTCCACTTAAGCTAAGCCTGCGACAGATTGGGAGGAGGCTTACCTGATTTGTCGCAATTTTGCAGGGGGTGTCGCAAACACTTTGAACAAAATATGCTCAAAAAGTTAGAACCAACCTCAAACTTTCATAATTTTGCAGCAAGAAAAATAAATCAAGTAAAGTGAACAGCAGAGTGCACAGCAGACCCTTCTATGCACTCTGCTGTGCAGGAAATCCTTAGGAAAACCGACGGAAATCCTTAGGAAAAGTTGAGGTTTTCCTAAGGAAAAGTTGCGGAAATGCTTAGGAAAAGTTGGGGTAATGCTTGCTGCTGTCGGGAAAAATGCGTACTTTTGCAGCATCAATAGGAGAAGTGAGTGAGAAATGAAGGCAACTGACTATGCTGAATTGTTGGAGGCGCATGGCATCAAGCCTACGGCGAACCGCATCCTGATAGCCCGTGCGTTGGCAGCGAAGGATGGGCCGATGACGATGAGGGATTTGGAAACGGCCATCCTGTCGTTGGACAAGTCGAGCATCTTCCGTGTGCTGACGGTCTTCCGCGAGCACCACATGGTGCATGTCATCGAAGGCGGCGAGGGCGGAACGAAGTATGAGCTCTGCCTGAGTCACGACGATGAGATGGACGATGACGAGCACTTACATTTCTATTGCGAGCGTTGCCACCGCACGTTCTGCCTCTACGACCAGCTCATGCCAGCGGTCAAAGTGCCTGAAGGCTATGAACTGTTCAGCGCTAATTACATCCTTCGAGGCTTGTGTCCAGCGTGCAACGCCGAGAGTGAAAGATAATTGATGATGGAAAACGACAATTTGATAACCAGCCTGCAGAACCCTAAGGTGAAACGCCTGGTGCTGTTGCAGCAGAAGTCTTCCGAACGGCGGAAGGGGGGCCTTTTCGTTGTGGAAGGTCAACGGGAAGTGGAGCATTGCTTGGAAGCCGGCTACGAACTGGACAGCCTCTACTATTGTCTAGAGCTGTCAACTCAGTCGCTGCCCGAACAAGGTTCAAGTTTCAGGTTTCAAGGTTCAAGTTTCAAAGTTTCTCAGGCTGTTTACGAGAAGATTGCCTATCGTGGCAGCACGGAAGGTGTACTGGCGGTGGTGAAGAGTCGTTCGCTGACACTTGACGAACTTCCAAAGAAGGATGCACCGCTATATGTCGTATTGGAAAGTGTCGAGAAACCAGGCAACTTGGGTGCTGTATTGCGCTCGGCCGATGCGGCACAGGCCGATGCCGTCATCGTCTGCGACCCATTGACCGACCTCTATAATCCCAACCTTATCCGTAGTTCTATCGGTGCCATTTTTACCGTTCCTTGTGTTGCCTGCACCTCAGAAGAGTGCATCCGTTTCCTAAAGGCCCGCGGCGTGCGCATCCTGACCGCCCAGCTACAGGACAGCCACCTTTATTACGATACCGACATGCGACAGGGCACGGCCATTGTTATGGGTACGGAGTCAACAGGGCTTACTAACTTGTGGCGCCAGGCTGCCGATGCTCATATCCGTATCCCCATGCTGGGCCGCCTCGACTCGCTCAACGTCTCTGTCAGCGCCGCCATCTTGCTTTTTGAAGCCGTCAGACAGAGGGAAAGATAAGTAAAAGTGGTTCACTTTTCACTTAAAGTAATAGAGGAACGCGGCGATGCCCTCCAGAGCGGGCTTGCGCTGACCCTCAATCTCAATCTTGAACTTGATTTCTGCCTTGCAGATGCCGCGAAGGTTCTGGATGTTGTGCAGTGTGGTCACCAGGCGGATGCGGCTGCCAGTAATGACGGGCTGGCCGAAGCGCATGTCGTTCATGCCGTAGTTCACTAGCATCTTGATGTTGTTTACTTCAATAATCTGGTCCCACATGTAGGGCAGCAGGCTCAGCGTCAGGTAGCCGTGGGCAATGGTCGACTGATACTGGCTCTCCTTCTTGGCGCGCTCCACGTCGACATGTATCCATTGGTGGTCCAATGTAGCGTCAGCAAACAGGTTGATGCGGTCTTGGTCGACTTGTAACCATTCTGATTTCCCTAACTCTTCGCCCAGGTGGGCAGCAAACTCATCGTATGAATTAATGACTAATTTTCCCATTTTGATTCTTCTTCTATGTTCAATTCTGCCTGCAAAGGTACAAAAAATTCGTGGCGACAGCAAATAATTTTCAATTTTCAATTTTCAATTTTCATTTTTTCTTAGTACCTTTGCAGCCGCAAAGACGATTATTTGCCTGCCCTGATAGTTAAATGGATATAACAAGGCTCTCCTAAAGCTTAGTTCCGAGTTCGATTCTCGGTCGGGGTACAGAAAGCGGGCGGACACCACTAAAAAGGATGTCCGCCCGCTTTCATATATAGGTATGTTTACTTCGCTGAAACGATGCCCTTCAAGCCGTCTTTGTTGTAGTAGCCTCCGTTCTTGAAGTCCAGGTCAGTGGTCTTCTTATCGGAATCGCCATTATTGCTGAAGATGATGTAGTTGGGAGCAGTGGCCTGAGTCGAAGTCCATTTGTAGACCTTGTTGCCGTTGTCGGCAGTACCCAGCAGTTTGGCAGTGACACCGGGCCAGCCAGTGCCTAAATAGTCCTCACCGCCACCACCAGTTGTCCATGCCCAGACGTTGATGGTGCTACCCCACAAGCCCGAAGCCTCGAAGAAGGCACAGATCTCGCCAGCGGTTACGGTGCAGAACGATGGTATTCCGGCGAAGTCGACATCCTTAGGCTGCTCTGGGTCCTTGAGGTCGGAGAGCTTGATGGCGCTGGGTTCTATGCCCTGTACATAGTAGACGTAGTGGTAGCCGCTGATAACCTTCTTCCAAGCGCTGCCGCTGGGGGTATAGCTGTCGGCCTTGGTGCCTACGACGCACAGCAGTTTCTTACTGCCGTCGCCAGCCACCTCTACAGCATAGTAGTCCTTAGTGCTGGCTACGTTGGTCGGCATGCTCTCGTTGCTGATGCCCACAGCCTTACGTACTGCCACCATGTTGGCAATCTGTCCCTTATAGGCAAGCCAGTGTTTCAGGAATACGCAGGGTGTGCCAGGCATTGCCAGCAGATAGGCATTGGCAGCCAGCGTGTCTTTCTTCAGTGGGTCTTGTTCGGCACCAGGGCGGCGTTCGGTATCGTGGTTCTCGACGAAGGTCACGGCATAACGGCGGTACTTGCCATTTTCGTATTTGCTGCTGACCAGCGGCCAGTTGCCGTCATTCTGTTGATCCAGTCTTGCCCAGTTACCATTATTGGCGGCATTGCGGACGGTGTAGCGGAATTGGAAGTCGAAGGCAGCACTTTGTATGGTGGCGCTGAGCTTGGTGCCGTCAATCCATTTACGGATGGTCTCTGTGCCGTCCCAACATTCACCCACTGAGAACTCAGGCTGTGCGACGGCATTATACTGTCCGGTATAAGTGGCCGAATAGCCTTTCACCATATCGTAGCGGAATCCGGCATAGCCCAGGTCGTTGAGCAGGAAGCGTAGGTAGTGCTTGACGTTGGCCTGTACGTTCTCGCTCTTATGATCGAGGTCGCGCATGCCGTCCCAACCTTCGCCAGAGTCATTGTTAGACGACAGTTGATAGCCGTTCTGGTTTGCCCAAGTCAGCGTGGCTCCACCGTCGTCGTTCTTCACAATGTCGGTTGATGTCAACTGGAACGTCTTTCCATTGTAGGTCTCTTTGGGGAAGTCTACCCAGTTGGTGACGTTGCGGCGGTGGTTGATAACCACGTCGGCAATGGTCTTGATATTCTTCTGCTTGAAGGTGCTGATGAGTGAGCGCAGCTGGGCCTCGTTGCCGAAGGAACTGTTGTAGTTGTTAAACCAATAGAGGTCGTCGTAGCCCATGGACTTTCCACCGCAGTAACCGCTCTGTGGCAGCCATACGAGGTCGAAAGTGCCAGCGAACTCGTTGGCCTGCTCGGTCAGCGTCGTCCACTTTGCATCGTCGTAGCCGTCCCAATAGAATGCTTGTAGCATGACTCCCGTATAGGCTGCCGGCCATCCCACAGCAGGCGTGGAAGAGGTGGGGTTATCGGGTTTGTCTGACGGCGTGTCTGGGGTGGTAGGATTATTGTTACCGCTTCCGCCAGGTGTTGTTGGCGTGGTTGGATTGTTAGGGGTGACGGGGTCGTCGTCGCCACACGAAGTCAAGCTGGTAGTCATTCCGACCAGCAGCATTAACAGGAAGTAGAAATGCTTAGTCTTCATATCGTTATTGTTTTAGTTATTGCTAATATCGGCACAAAGATAATCATTAATTTTGAAATGCCCAAGAATTTTTGCTGAAAAAGATTAGTCGGGCCGTACCCTTTGACTGGGTGCGGCCCGACGAATAGAATATAATTACTAAGCTTTAGTTAGCAGGAGTAATGGTGTAGGTCGGCTCCAGATGGTCGTAAGTTGTCTGGAGGTCAAGCTGGATGAGGTACTTGCCAGCAGTGATAGCAATGTTAGCACCATTCTGCTGCAGGCTGCCGTCAGCGCCACCATAGTTGAGAGTCCAGTCATGGTCGGCACGGAACTTCATTTCGCCATTGGTCAGCTCGAAGGTGCCTTCCAGCATCTTGGTGGCGGGGTTCCAAGTCAGGTCGTAGTCTGTTCCCCAGCTTTCGTCGCCAGCTACAGCGCTACCCACGATGCTCCAAGCGTGACGATCCAATACGAGGGTCTTTTCATCCAGATTAGCTGTGATGAAGTACATGCCCTCGCCCGGCTTGATGTTAGCACCTGGCTGCACAAGACCATCATGAGAGTCATTCCATCCGAAGGTGTCGGCATCAGCCCAGCTGCCGAGCGTAATCTTAAACTCATCGTCGGCTGTGCAGTACATCCAACCAGAATATTGTCCACCTGCAAACTGCAGAATGTTGTTCTTGGTGTCGGCAGACCAGCCATTCATGCTACCAGGCATGCTGGCATACTTCACCTTGCTGACGTCAGAACCGGCGAAGAGCTTGTAGACAGGATAGCCATCAGCAAAGCTCAGCGTCAAGGTATACTCGCCAGGAAGCGGCTTAATGTCAGCACCGCCCTGCTTCAGGTCGCCCTCGTCACCGTCTGGATCAGCACCCAGATTAATGTCCCAAGAGTGGTTCACACGGAACTTGAATGCACCCTCGCCAGAGAAGTTAAAGGTTGCACGGAAGACGTTGTTGTCCTTATCGAACTCCATGTCATTGTCATTCTCCCAGCCACCAACGGCATCACCAACGACACTCCAGTTACGGACTTCCTTAGTGAAGGTCAGGTTGTTAAGGTCAACAGTGAGATAGTAACATCCACCCTCAGTAGCCTGAATGTTGGCACCGCCTGGCTCAAGCGTTACGCCATCGCCAGAACCCCAGTTGACATCCCAGCTGCCATCAGCAAACTTGAATTCCGAACCAGCATCCATGTAAATGTAGCCTACGAAGACATTCGGATGGTTCTTGGCATCGGTCTCGTAGAGAGCCTGTCCGTAGTTGTCCGGTGACCAGCCCTGGTGAGAACCGGGCACAGCCAGCTTGCGATACTCCATCTTGCCGGCATACGGTGTGATGGTTATAGGTAGCACATTGGTATAGATGGTAGCCACATCTTCCGAGAAGTCAGAAGCTACGCGGAAATCAAGGTCCTGCGGTTCATAGTTAGTCTCTACACCCTTCAGATCCTGCAATGCCAAGATGGCCTTGTTCAGTTCGTTGCCCTTGAAGGTAATCTTATTTTTCTGAGTAGCAGCCAGCGTATAGGCATTGCTGAAGTCTCCGCCGCGAACATCCATCTGGATGGTATAGTCCACGGCAACGGGCAGTCCGTATTCTGACTTACCCCATGTGAGGGTAAGCACCTCCTGCTTGGTCTTGGCAGCGGTCAGCTCGATAGTCGTCTCAGAGGCTGTGAGCTGGCCTGGTGCGGCATTGTCCGGATTGTATTGAATCTTCTCCAGATCGCTGTCACATGCTGTCAGCATGGTGAGCAGGGATGCCGCAATGAAAAAATATCTTGTTATTTTCATAAGTCCGATGATGTTTTAATTGCTATTATTTACTTCCATGTAATGACTACTCTTCTGAAGCTTCCAGATCTGCACTTTCGTCATAGCCAGGATTCTGCACCAGATTACCATTTACGGTTCTGTCGGTGGTAGGAATCGGATAGACGATGTAGTGTTTGTCTACATTAGAACCGGTTGCTACGCCACCCTTGAAGTCCCAGTTGTAGCCGCTTGCAAACTTGCCAAAGCGAACCAGGTCAGTACGGCGTACGCCTTCCCAGTAGAGTTCGCGGGCACGCTCGTCAAGGATGAAGTCGAGGTTGAGGTCGCTCTGGCTAATATTGCCCTGTGCACTCTCGTAACCACGGGTGCGGAGCTTGTTGATGTAATCCACAGCTGTCTTAGTGTCGCCACCAGCACCGCCGCGAAGCACTGCCTCAGCATACATCAGATAGACATCTCCCAGACGGAATAGTGGGAAGTCGGTGTCGGGCCAGTGATTGTCGTCCACTGAACCGTCGGATGCAACGTTCGAATACTTCAGCACGCCCCAACCCTCGGTCTTGAAGGTGGCAATAGGTGTGGAAGTAATGTGTATCGAACGACCTTCATCGTTAAACATACCGCGTTTGTCCTTGATGGTGGCAGCGGTGCGGTTGTTGTTGTCGGCAAACTCGAACTTCTCGACCAGCTGGCCGGTAGGACGCATGCCGTCCCAACCATCATCAATGCCTTGCAAAGCCTGAGTACCAGTGTCGTCACGGCTGATGGAAGCCTTGATCAGGAAGGTCATACCGCCCCATGTCGTTGTGGCTGCTCCTTCATAGACAATTGGGAAGATAATCTCGCTCTTACTTGTCTGGTTGTTGTCGGCCATGAAAATGTGCTGGTATTTGTCAGCCAGGGTGTAACCACCTGCAATCACGTTCTTACAAGCCTCGATACAGTCTGAGTAGTGGTTCTCTCCAGCCCATGCCTCACCGTTCAGGTAGAGGCGAGCCAACAGGAAATCGCAGGCACCCTGGTCAGCGCGACCGTACTGTCCCTGACGAGCAGCAGGCAGGTTGGCCTTGATTTCCTTCAACTCACTGGCAATCCAGTTGAAGAGGGTAGGATTGATGTACTGTTCGGAAATGCCGACAGGCTCTGGCGCAATGCTGAAATTCTGGTCGGTGATGAATGGCGGATTGCGGAACAGGTCAAGCAATACGGTATATGCCAGTGCACGGCAGAAGCGAGCCTCGGCAATATACTGGTCCTTTTCGGCAATGCCGGCATCACTCACCTGGCGGATGTACTCATTGGCAAGTGTAATGATGAACATGCTGCGCTGGTAAGCACCCTCAATGGCTTCGTTTTGAATCGTGTTCCACGAGATGCTGTTGATAGCATCAACCCACGTGTCGCCCCAGGCGTTTTTAGCCTCGTCGGTGCAAACCTCGTTCAGGTTCCACCAGCAGCGCATCAACTGACAGTTACCGGCATCCAGACCACCAATGTCTGAACTTCCGTCACCATCCTGTCCGCTCATGGCCCACACCGAATAAATCTTTGCCAAGCCCTGATAATAGGCTCCGTCGGTGCTGTATGCCATCTCCGCAGTTACCATCTGGGGGTCCAGGGGCGTGACATCCAAGTCACCTGTGCAGGAGGTCATTCCTAACACCAGCCCTGCTGCGGCAGTAAATAAATATTTTGTTTTCATAATCCGATGTCTTTTTTAGAAGTTAAGATTTAAACCCATTGTGAAAGTGCGTGGACGCGGCCACATGCTGCTGTCGATACCATTGCCGTTGGTTTCGGGGTCGAGACCAGAGTAGTTGGTAATGGTGAACACGTTCTGTACAGAGAGACTGATGCGACCACTGATACCCTTGTAGCTGCCCATCTTCAGCAGATTGCTGAAGTTGTAGCCGATGGTGATGTTGTCGCACTTCAAGAAGGAAGCATCCTCCAGGAAGTAGTCAGAGAGCTGACCCTGCAGGATTGGCGTACGGGTGAATCCGGAGGTCAGTGCCGATTCCATCAGGTTGCTGACGACGCCCTGATCCCAGAAACCGTGAGCCGACGAGTTGCCGGCAGCCAGCTCGTTGAACATGTAATGTCCGATGTTGGCGCGGAGATTGAAACCGAAGTCAAAATCCTTGTAGCGCAGCATAGAACTCAGACCCATATACCACTTAGGCATGGGGCTCTTGTCTGTCATATAGCGGTCGGCATCAGTAATCTCGCCATTGCCGTCAAGGTCGACAACTGTGTTCTGAATGGGGTTGCCGTCCATGTCGTACACCTGCTTGTACAGGTAGAACGTGCTGGGTGCATAGCCAACGTTGTGCTTCTGGGCGTATGTGCCAGTACCGAAGCCAACACGACCGGTATCAATACCAGGATAGTTGGGGTTGTAAGCTGCCGTCAGTTTGGTAATTTCACTCTTGTTCCAAGTAATGTTGTAGTTCAAATCCCAGTGCCAGTCTTTCGACTCCAGGGGAACAGTGTTGATAGAGAACTCGACACCCTTGTTTTCCATCTCACCTACGTTACCTGTAATCAGGTTGGTGAAGTTGGTACCAGCGGGGCTGGATACAGTGTTCAGCAGGTCCTTGGTCTTCTTGATGTAGAACTCAACGGTACCGTTGATGCGGCTGCCTAAGAAAGCATAGTCCAAAGCAACGTTATAAGTCGTGGTCTTCTCCCATTCCAGTTCGGGGTTGTATCCGCCCGGCTTGATAAGATACTGGCCTAAGTACATCGAGTTGGCATTAGTGCTGATGAAGTACGAGGGGATGTAGGAGTAGTTGTCGCCGATATCCTGCTGACCAGTGACACCATAGCCTAAGCGGAGACGCAGGTTGTCAAGGACCTCAACGTCTCTCAGGAAGCTCTCCTGCTTCAGCGTCCAGGCAAGAGCAACAGAGGGGAAGGTGCCCCAGTGGTTGCCGAACTTCGAGGAACCGTCGCGACGTACGGTGGCTGTCAGAAGGTAGCGCTCCATGAACACGTAGTTCAAACGTCCGAAGTAAGAGACCAGATAGCTCTCCCAGGGTACTCTGTAAATACCATCACGGGTAAAGTATCCGTCATCCTGCAATGTGTAACCCTGAATAGATCCGATTCCCATCTCTTGGGCCGTACCATTGCTTGTAAAAGGCTTTTCTGAATTATTGGGGAAGTTTGCACCATAGAAACGCTGCCAAGAATAACCTGCGGTAGCATCTACACGGCTCTTGATAGCTGTGAAATCCTTGGAGTAGTTCAGGTAGAAGTCAAGCAGTGAGTTGCGACGGAAATTGGACCACTCGGTATTACCGCCAAATCCGGGGAATTCATTGCTGCGGTCTGCCTGATAAGAACCGATGAAATCAGATGTCTTACCGTTTGCCTCGGCGATGTCGATACCCAGATTCAGGTTGGCACGCAACTCAGGGAGGAAGTGCATCTTGTAGTCGAACTGGGCATTACCGATGAAACGCTTGGTTTTACCAGTGTTTGAATAATCGTAAATCTGGGACAGTGGGTTGACAGAAGACTCTTTGTTAACACTGCCGTCATTCTTCTCCCAGTTCCAGTAGCCGTGATACTTGCCATCTTGTGTGCTGCCTGCGTTGTAAACGGGCTTGGTGGGGTCGTAAAATGCTGCTGTACCAATGGCACCTTCTGCACCGTACTTGTTCTTGGCAATAGTACCTTTTGCATTCAGCGTGATGCTCAGGTGATCGTCAAGCAGTTTCGGAGTCAGTGAGAAAGAAGCGGTGTAACGCTTGAAGTTAGACTCCTTCAAAGTACCATTCTCGTCAGTATAACCTACAGAGGCGCGGAAAGGAAGAGTGCCCACCTGACCGTTCACACTGACGTTGTGGTCGTGCTGGAACGAAGCTTCGAAAATCTCGTCCTGCCAGTTGGTGTCTACACCTTCATAGACGTAGTTGCCTTCGGCGTCCTGAGTGATGGTGCCGAACTGGCTGAAAATATTGCCGAGGTTTTTGCCTGCTGCAGTACCCTCGAACGACTTCATCATAGCGGGAACCAGCTGCTTGGCGCTGAGCGTCTTAATTTTCTTGTAAGGATCCTGTACACTGAAAGTGCCAGAGTAGTTGACCTTCAGGCCCTTGTTACCCTTCTTGGTGGTAATGATAATGACACCATTCGAAGCACGGCTACCGAAAATAGCCGTTGCCGAAGCATCCTTCAGTACGGAGAACGACTCGATGTCGTTGGGGTTGATGGCACTCAGTGCGTTGCTCATACCAGGAGCGGCATCGCTGGTTACGGGAACACCGTCAATCACAATCAGCGGGTCGTTAGAGGCGTTCAGTGATGCACCACCACGGATACGCATGGTAGCACCGCCGCCAGGAGCACCGCTACTGGGCTGTACGAACACACCCGAAACCTTACCTTGCAGCATTTCCTGTGCTGAGGTCACTGAACCGCGGTTCAGCTCGTCTGCCTTCACCTGGACGACAGAACCTGTCAGGTCGCTCTTTTTCATCGTACCGTAGCCGATGACCACCACTTCGTTGAGCAGTGCTGCGTCCTCTTGTAATGTTACTTCAAGTGTAGGTGCTGCAGCCACTGTTGCCGGCTGGTAACCCATGTAGGTGATGGTGAGGTTGGCACCTTTAGCAGCTTTGATGGTAAAATTACCGTCAAAGTCAGTTACGGTACCGCCCTGCGCACCGTCTACACGGATGGTAGCACCGATGACGGGTTCACCAGTGGCATCTTTCACATGGCCTTTCACGTCAATCTGCTGCGCAAAGGCTCCTACCGATAGGAAGAGTCCTAACACGAGGACAAGCATCCTAAACGGAATTTTAATGTTTACCTGCTTCATCTTTTAAGTTTTAAAGTTAGTATACTGTAAAAANNGTTCATACTTTTTTTCGGTTAAATGCGTAATATCGTTAATGCAAACGTTTGCATTAATTATATTATAAAATAGATAAGGTGAGAAAACATCGAACAAAACTTTTCGATAACTTTGCACTTTGAAGGATTGCAATAACTAAAAACGACAGGGAAAAAGATTTAACTACTGACCGATTGTTATGAAAGAGAAGACGCCTCTGACAATGAAGGATATAGCCCGTGAACTTGGTATCTCGGTGGCTACGGTGTCGCGTGCCTTGAAAGACTCGCCTCGCATCTCGAAGGAGCGTCGCGCTGCCATTCAGCAGTATGCCCGTGAGCATCATTTTTCGCCGAACGTTATTGCCGAGTCCCTGCGCTTCTCGCGCATTCAGCCTATCAAGGTCATTGGTGTCATCATCCCGGAGTTTACGCATTTCTATTTCTCGTCGGTGCTGTCTGGCATCGAGGAGGAAGCTTCGGCCCGTGGCTATCGTATCATGGTGGCACAGAGTGGGGAGAGCTATGAACGGGAGGTGAAGATTTGCCAGTCGTTCTACGAGAACAAGGTGTGTGGTGTCATTGTCTCGCAGGCCAAGGACACGCACAAGTACGACCACTTCCAGCGCCTGATGGATGAAGGCGTTCCCCTGGTTTTCTACGACCGTATTTGTACGGGCGTGAATGCCAGCCGTGTGGTGGTCGACGACTATATGGGCGCTTTTAATGCCGTAACGCACTTAATCGAGACGGGATGTACGCGCATTGCCTTCTACGGTTCTGCTCCTAATATGGAGATTTCTAAGAACCGTTTCAACGGCTATAAGGATGCTTTGCTGAAACATGGTCTGCCGTATGACGAGTCTATTACGCGCATCTGTGACAACCGTGCCGATGCTGAGGCCATCACGCCGAACATGCTGAATGTCGAAAACCGTCCCGACGGTTTCTTTGCCGTCAACGACGACACAGCCATCGGCATCCTCTATACTGCCAAGCGCATGGGATTCCGCGTGCCGGACGATATTTCTGTATGCGGCTTCACCAACGGCCAGCGTGCCGTAGCCTGCGACCCCATGCTGACTACCGTCGAACAGCGTGGTGTCAAGGTTGGCGAAGAGGCTGCCGACATCCTGATCAGCCAGGTCGAGGGCACACTTCCCCGCGATAAGGCCGAGCGCCGCATCGTCCGCACCCGTCTCATCATCCGCGGCACCACAAGATAGAATTGCTTAAACTCTTAAATACATGAAACAAAAACCTAATTTACCGTTTTGGAGCCTGTGGAACCTGAGCTTTGGGTTCTTTGGCGTGCAGATTGCGTATTCGCTGCAGAATGCAAACATTTCTCGTATTTTTGCTACGTTGGGTGCCGACCCCCACTCGTTGAGCTTCTTCTGGGTGCTGCCGCCGCTAATGGGTATGTTGGTGCAGCCCATCGTTGGCACGTTGAGTGACAAGACATGGACACGCTTAGGCCGTCGCATCCCGTACCTCTTCGTGGGTGCTGCCGTAGCCGTATTGGTGATGCTCATGCTGCCCAATGCTGGCTCTTTTGGCCTCACCGTGGGAGCAGCCTTGTGGTTTGGTGCCTGTGCGCTGATGTTCCTCGACACCTCTATTAATATGGCTATGCAGCCGTTCAAGATGCTGGTGGGCGACATGGTCAACGAGGAACAGAAGTCCAAGGCATACAGTATCCAGTCGTTCTTGTGCAATGCCGGTGGACTGGTAGGCTTCGTATTCCCGTTTGTCTTGACGGCTCTTGGTGTTGCCAACACGGCTGCGGCTGGTGTGGTGCCCGACTCGGTTATCTATTCTTTCTATATCGGTGCAGCCATCCTCATTCTCTGCGTCATCTATACCACGCTGAAAGTCAAGGAGTGGAATCCTCAAGAGTATGCACAGTATAATGCCCCTGCTGAGGAGAAAGAGGAGGGTGCTAACTGGATTACGTTGCTGAAGAATGCCCCTGCTGCTTTCTGGCAGGTCGGACTGGTGCAGTTCTTCTGCTGGGCTGCTTTCCTGTTTATGTGGAGCTATACCACGGGTACAATTTCTGAAACGGTATGGGGAACGACCGATGTGACTTCTGCCGGCTATCAGGATGCTGGCGGATGGACGGGCATTGTGTTCGGTGTCCAGACGCTGGGTGCCGTGCTGTGGGCTATGGTGCTGCCGCAGTTCCGTAGCATGAAGATGGCTTACGCCTGTAGTCTTGTCCTGGGATGCATAGGCTTCGTCATGGTGCCGTTCATTCACGACCAGTACCTGTTATTCGTGCCGTTCCTGCTCATCGGCTGTGCCTGGGCTGCCATGCTGGCTATGCCGTTTGCACTGGTTACCAACGCCTTGCAGGGCTACGGACATATGGGTGTCTATCTGGGCCTGTTCAACTGCACCATTTGCGTGCCGCAGATTATTGCTGCCTTGACGGGTGGTGTTATCCTGACGCTGGTGGGTAGCCATCAGTACTCCATGATGGTTGTTGCCGGCATCAGCCTGCTCATCGGAGCAGCCTGTGTGGCAGTCATCAAAGCCAAGAAGTGATACCGTCTGAAACCAAGAAATGATGCAAACGTTTGCATCATTTATCAAACAATTCATGCTCCATTCGGGACAACCGAATGGAGTTTTTTCGTAACTTTGAGGGCAGAAAACTATAAATATGACGCTTATGAAGTTATTATTCAATGTTGAGTACCACACTAACTTTGGTGAGTATCTGGTTTTAAATCTGATTTCTGGGGATGCTTCTGTGAAGGTTTCGCAGCACAAGATGACAACGCTCGACGGTGAGCATTGGTTTGTAGAACTGTCAAAAGTGGCGAAGCCCAGTACTTTTGTCGACTACTATTATAGCGTGATGCGTGGTGACGAGGAATTCCGCCATGAGTGGCTGGTGCAAGGCCACCGTCTGGAGTTCGCCGCCACAAAGGCCTCCCGCTATACGATTTACGACCACTGGATTGACATTCCAGAGGATTCTTATATGTACAGCTCGGCATTTACCGAGTGTGTTCTGGCCCGTCATCGCGAGCTCAGTACCAGTTCCGAGTATCATCGCACCGTACGTCTGAAGGTTCGTGCTCCACAGTTGCGCGTCGGCGAACGGCTGGCCGTTGTCGGAGACCCTGAGGCCTTAGGTGCCTGGGATCCGAAGAAGGCTGTCGTCATGGCCGAACACGAATACCATGAGTGGGTGGCCAGCCTCGATGCCGACGACCTGCCCGAGGGCCGCTTCGAGTTTAAGTTCATTGTGGTGAACGAGGACTTGAAGACTAAGAAGGACGACTCTGCCCTGAAGGTTATCTGGGAACGTTGTGGCAACCGCAGTATGGAAATACCCAAACTGAGCAACAACAGCGTGGTGGTTTATGAGCTTTCCCAAGCCTACTTCCCCATCTATCCGTGGCGTGGAGCCGGTGTCGTGGTGCCCGTGTTCTCGCTGCGCAGCGAGGGCTCCTTTGGCGTAGGCGACTTTGGCGACCTGAAGATGATGATAGACTGGACAGCCAAGACCAACCAGCGCATCCTGCAGATCCTGCCCATCAACGATACCAATATGACGGGTACGTGGCAGGACTCCTACCCCTATAACTCCATCAGTATCTATGCATTACATCCGCAATACACGGACCTTAGACAGTTACCTGAAATCAAAGACAAAGAAAAGAAAACACAATTTGAGCAGCTGCGCCAGGAACTGAATGCCCTGCCGCAGATTGACTATGAGCGCATGTTCGCTGCGAAATTGGACTATCTGCGCGAACTCTTCAAGCAACAGGGTGCCGCTGTGAAGCGTACTGTTGCCTACAAACGTTTCTATGAAGACAACAAGGAGTGGCTCGTGCCTTACGCCGCTTTCTGCTACTATCGCGACAAGTTTGGCACGGCCGACTTCAACCAGTGGCCCAAGGAGGCTACGGTGCAGGCAGTTTCCCAGCAACCGTCAGCCGACATTCAGAAGATTCTTGACTTCTGGTGCTACGTCCAGTACAACTTGGACAAGCAGATGCATGCCGCCCACGAGTATGCCCGTCAGCATCGTGTCATCCTGAAGGGCGACATTCCCATCGGCATCAGCCGCGACGGCGTAGAGGCCTGGGTAGAGCCGAAGTACTTCAACCTGAACGGCCAGGCTGGTGCGCCGCCCGATCCGTTCTCTGCTGATGGCCAGAACTGGGGCTTCCCCACCTACAACTGGGACGAGATGCTAAAGGACGGCTGTCAGTGGTGGGTGCGTCGCTTCCGCAAGATGTCGCAGTTCTTCGATGCTTACCGTATCGACCACGTGCTGGGCTTCTTCCGTATTTGGGAGATTCCTATGCCCGCCAAGTCGGGACTGGAGGGCCAGTTTGCACCAGCCCTGGGTCTGAGTCGCGAGGAGATAGAGGGCTATGGCATCTATGGCCACGACGACCTCTTCCTTGTTGACCACAAGCGTAGCGACCGCTGGCATCCGCGCATTGCTGTACAGTATCAGGAGCCGTATCAGAAACTTGACGAGGGCGAGAAGTACAACTTCAACCGCCTGTACAACGACTACTTCTACCGCCGCAACAACCAGTTCTGGTATCAGGAGGCCATGAAGAAGCTGCCGCGCCTGACGCAGGCCACCCGCATGCTGTGCTGTGCCGAAGACTTGGGTATGGTGCCCGACTGCGTGCCCTGGGTGATGAACGAGCTGCGCATCCTGTCGCTCGAAATCCAGACCATGCCGAAGGATCCTACCGTGCGTTTCGGCAGACTGTCGCGCAACCCCTATCGCAGCGTTTGCACTTTCTCTACCCACGACATGCCGACACTCCGTCAGTGGTGGGATGAAGACATGGAACAGACACAGGCCTACTACAACGAGTCGTTGTATCGTGGCGGTGCCGCTCCCCATCCGCTGCCCGGCTGGCTGGCCAAGGACATCGTGAGCCGTCAGCTTACCAGTCCTTCCATGCTCTGTCTGCTGTCGCTGCAAGACTGGCTCAGCATTGACGAGCGTCTGCGTCTGCCCGACCAGAACGCTGAGCGCATCAACATCCCTGCTAATCCCCGTCACTACTGGCGCTATCGCATGCATCTGACCATCGAGCAGCTGCTTCAGGAAGACGAGTTCAACGAGACTGTTAAGACGCTGATTTCCCAAAGTGGCCGCAAATGATACGACTTATGAAACACAGAAACATATTACTAGCATTGCTGCTGTTACCATTGACAGCGCTGGCAACAGAAGTCAAGTCGCCTAACGGCAACGTTGTGTTAAACTTCACCGTTGAGGATGGAAGACCGACCTATACCTTATTATATAAGGGTAGGGAGGTCGTGCGTCCGTCACACCTCGGTCTGGAACTGGCCAAGGACAAGCACGCTTCTTTAGGACTTGCTGAACGCGACCTCATGGTGGGCTTTAAGCTGGACAAGGAAGAAACCAGCGAGTTCGACGAGACATGGCAGCCCGTCTGGGGCGAGACACGCGACATCCGCAACCACTACAACGAGTATGTCGCTACGCTGTCGCAACAATGGATGTCGGCGCCTCCCAAAGGCNNTATGACCGGAGACCACACTGCCTGGTGGCTGCCTGGCGACTACGACACGCAGGAGCAGGAGACGCAGGAGTGCAAACTCTCCGAGATTCGCGGACGTTTCAAAGAGGCTGTCAACTGGGGTAACTCCAGCGTCGCCGTCTTCTCGCCTACGGGGGTTCAGACGTCGCTCCAGATGAAAAGCGCTGACGGCCTTTATATCAATATCCATGAGGCAGCATGTGCTGATTATGCTACCATGCACTTGGAGCTGGTGGATGCCGAGACAAAGGCCCTCTCTACTAAGCTCGACGGCAACAGTAATACCTATTCGCCCAATCCGGCACCGTCTGAATATCCTCTGCCGAAGCCCTTTACCTTCGTCAGCCACCTGACGCCGGATGCCACCGGTCTGAAGGGTGCCATGCAGACACCTTGCGAAACACCTTGGCGCACCGTCATCGTCAGC